>Ga0307990_1001506_pt1 | contig 19597 bp, 14 predicted proteins | sample EllFjometagen129_FD_203168 | JGI IMG/M metagenome (GOLD analysis project Ga0307990, IMG submission 203168) | Marine microbial communities from Ellis Fjord, Antarctic Ocean - #129 | ecosystem: Environmental > Aquatic > Marine > Unclassified | place: Southern Ocean | collected 2014-10-08
AGGAACTCCTGAATATGCAAAATGTGTTAGTATTTCTACATCTGCTGCTTTAAAGGAAATGGTTTTCCCTGCTTTACTAGCCATTGTTACACCTTTAATAGTTGGTTTCATATTTGGTGCTGAAGCATTAGGTGGAATGTTAGCTGGAACACTTATATCTGGGATTATGTTAGCTATATTCATGGCTAATGCAGGTGGTGCTTGGGACAATGCTAAGAAATATATTGAATCTGGTGAACATGGTGGACGAGGTAGTTTAGCTCATCAAGCCGCAATCACAGGAGACACAGTTGGTGATCCTTTAAAAGATACAGCCGGACCTGCTATTGATATTCTAATTAAGTTAATGACAACAATTAGTTTAGTATGTGCAACTCTGTTTGGATCTGGATTAATTTAAAGAAAATGAAAAGTCTAATTTCGATTAGACTTTTTTTATGTTAAAATATTAGTAAGACAAATCAGGAGGAAAATATATGAAATTTAAAGATTTTAAATATCTTAGACCAGATATCGAAAAAGTCAGAAAACAAATTACAGATTTTTCCAGCTTAGTAGGAGAAAATAAGACTTTAGAAGTTGAAGTAAAAGCTATTAGAGACTTTTATACTTTAAGCGATGAAGTAGACACAATGGAAACTCTTGTTAGTATTAGAAACTCAGTGGATACTACTGACAAATTCTATGAATCAGAACAAGACTTCTTTAATGAAAATGGACCAATGTTACAAGAGAGTTCAAATAGTTTTCAAAAGAAGATTTTTGCATCTAAAAATAGAGATGAATTAGTTAAAGAATTTGGCGAACTTTTATTCAAACAAATCGAACTTTCTTTAAAAACATTTAAACCAATTATTATTCCAGATCTTCAATTGGAAAATAAATTAAGAACTGAATATCAAAAACTAATGGCTAGCGCTAAAATCGAATTTGAAGGTGGTGTTTATAACCTAAGTCAAATGACTCCTTTCTTTCAAAAATTAGACAGAGATGTTAGACATCGCGCTCAATTAGCTGTATCTGCTTTTCTAGAAGGAAAAGAAACAGAAATTGATAGAATATATGATGAGTTAGTTAAGGTTCGAACTGAAATAGCAAAAAAACTTGGTTATAGAAACTATGTACAATTAGGATATGATCGTTTAGGAAGAACGGATTATAATGCTAAAGATGTAAAATCTTACCGAAAACAAGTGTTTGAAGACGTCGTTCCACTAGCTACTGAATTAGCAGCTAGAAAAGCAAAAAGGATTGGTATCTCTAATCCAAAATCTTATGACTTAACTTTATCATTCAAAAACGGTAATCCAACACCAAAAGGTGACCGCGTTTGGCTCGTAGATAACGCTCAAAAAATGTATGAAGAATTATCAAAAGAAACTGGAGAATTCTTTAATAGAATGATTGATATGGGTGTCCTAGAATTAGATTCAAAACCTGGTAAATCAGGAGGTGGATATTGTACCTTTATTGCTAAATATGATACACCATTTATTTTCGCTAATTTCAATGGAACACAACATGATGTTGAGGTATTAACACATGAAGCAGGACATGCTTTCCAAATCTACCAAAGCAGGAACTTATTACCATCATACCGTTGGCCTACATTAGAAGCTTGTGAAATTCATTCAATGAGTATGGAATTTTTAACATGGCCATGGATGAAAAACTTCTTCTTAGAGGATACAGAAAAATTTAAGTTTAACCATTTAGCTGGTTCTATTAGCTTCTTGCCTTATGGCGTAACCGTTGATGAATTCCAACACGGGATTTATGAAAATCCAAATATGTCTCCAGCAGAAAGAAAAGCTCTATGGAGAAAAACGGAAAAGAAATATCTTCCTCATAAAGACTATGATGATGATAAATTCATGGAAAAAGGTACTTATTGGTTTAGACAAGGTCACATCTTCGGCTCACCATTCTATTATATAGATTACACTTTAGCCCAAGTATGTGCTTTCCAGTATTGGATTAAGTCAAGAAAAAACCATGAAGAAACATTCAAAAACTATTTAAGGTTATGTAAATTAGGTGGTTCTCAAAGCTTTGTAAGTTTAATGAATAGTGTTGGATTAAAGAATCCATTTATTCAAGGAACCGTAAAAGAAATTGTGAAACCAATAAAAGAATACTTAGATAGTGTAGATGACACTAAATTATAATAACTAAAGGAGCTTTTTTGAGCTCCTTTTTTATGTATCTAAAATGTGCTAGAATACTAGTGGTGATATATTATGAAAAGAATCTTAGTTATCGGTTGTCCTGGAAGTGGAAAATCAGTCTTTTCTAAAAGACTAGCTAAAATATTAAACTATCCTATTCTTCATTTAGATAGGATATTTCATATTGATAATCACACTCAAATCTCAAGGGATCTTTTCTTAAAGAAAATTAAAAAATTTATAAATCAAAATGACACGTTTATCATCGACGGAAATTACACATGGACATTAGCTTTTAGACTGCAATTTTCCGACACGGTCTTCTACTTCGATATAGATTCACATATTTGTCTTAGAAATGTTATGCATCGGATAGAACACCCTGAAGAGTCAAGAGATGATATAGCCCCTGGCTTTGACAATACTGTAATAGATCCTGAATTTATTGAGTACGTAAAAACATTTAGTGACAAAGTAAAACCTAGGGTAGATAGAATTCTTAAAGAAAATCAAATTAAACCAATAAAATTTTTTAATTATGATGAAGTTGAAAATTTCTTTATAAATATTACTAAATTGTAAGCAATCTATTTGTTTTTAACTTCAAAATATAATATAATTTATATGAAAAGGAGTGATATTTATGAATAAACAATTAGAACAAGCAATAGTAACACAAATAAACTTTGAAATCGAATCTGCTTTTGTATACGTGGCAATGAAAAATTATCTTGAAACTTTATCTTTAGCAGGTTTTGTTAATTGGTTTGATATTCAATTCCAAGAAGAAATGGCTCATGCTCAAAAATTTATGAATTACTTAAACGAACGTGGTGGAAGAGTTGAAATTAGAGGTTTTGAAACTCCTAAGAATGAATTTGATTCAGTACTTGAGGTACTAGAAGCTTCATTAGCTCATGAAAAAGAAGTTACAAGAAGAATTCATAATTTGATGAAAATGTCTATTGAAATTAGCGACTATGCAAGTGTTAGTCTACTTAATTGGTATGTGGATGAACAAGTGGAAGAGGAAGATAATTTCTCTAAACTTATTGCTAAAGTAAAATTACTAAAAGGTTCTGGTCTCTTTATGTTAGACAAAGAATTAGCTACAAGAGTATTTGTACCTATTGCAAAATAATAATTTTTTATAGAAAAAACAGCACATTAATTTGTGCTGTTATTTTTTTAATTTTTCATCTGTTAAAGCAGTATTTATTTGATTTCTATAAACAATGAATCTTGTAAATAAAAACTCTGTGATAAAATTAATAAGCATTGTTCCAATTAGAACCACATAATAATTCCAACCAGCTACTTCTGTTAGAGCATCTCCCCACCACAGTGATAGTGGTGTGAATATCCCATAATATACTGCAACTTTAGTCATAGCTACAGGTATATTTGCAGCTGATTTAAATGTATATTTTCTATTTAATGTGAAATTCCACAATACAGACAACGTTAAAGCTATTAGATATGAAGGCCACCATTTCCAAACAAGCAGTTCATTAAGTAATGAAAATGATACTATTTGAATTAACCCTGCTGAGGCAGAAAACAGAGTGAATTTAATAATATGGGTAATGTTCTCTTTTCTTGTTATTTCTGATATTTGTTTTTCCATAATTACCTCACTATAAATTGTTTATGTACTCATCCATAGCTACAGCTGCATCTTTACCAGCTCCCATAGCTAATATTACTGTTGCAGCTCCACTCACAACATCGCCACCTGCAAAAACACCTTTTATAGATGTTTGATGATTATCAACAACTATTCTTCCTTTATTATCAACAACCAACTCAGGGGTTGCTTTCTTAATTATTGGATTAGGATTTTGTCCAATTGATATAATACATGAATCTATATTATAGGTTTTGTACTTACCTGTTGGCACTGGACTCCTTCTACCTGAAGAATCCAATTCACCTAGCTCCATTAATGCACATTTTACTCTTTTAACCATGTAGTCTTTACCCTTAAACGCTACTGGGTTAGACAATAATCTAAAGTCAATTCCTTCTTCCATAGCATGATGAACTTCTTCTAATCTAGCTGGTAAAGCATCAATATCTCTTCGATAGAGTATAAATACATTTTTAGCACCTAATCTTTTGGCAGTTCTAGCCGCATCCATAGCAACATTTCCGCCACCAACAACAGCTACATTATTACCAATTCTTACAGGTGTTGGTGTATTAGGAAAAGTATTAGCTTTCATTAAATTAACTCTTGTTAAAAATTCATTAGCAAAATATATTCCAGTTAAGTTTTCACCAGGAACACCCAATGATCTAGGTAATCCAGCTCCGCAGCCTAAAAAGACTGATAGATACTTCTCTTCGTTTAACAATTGATCAATAGTTATAGACTTACCTATAATTACATTCTTATAAAATTTAATACCAAGTTTTTTAGCATTGTTGATTTCATCATCTACTATGTTATTAGGTAATCTGAATTCTGGAATACCGTATTTTAATACACCACCAAATTCATGTAACGCTTCAAAAACATCTACTGAATAACCAAGTCTTCTAAGAGACACTGCACAAGCTAATCCTGCCGGGCCGCTACCAACGATAGCTACTTTTTTATTGTTTTCTTTTATATCTTCTTTTACACAAACTTTGTTATCTAATGCATAATCTCCAACAAATCTTTCTAAAGCACCAACAGAAACTGGCTCGCTCTTAATTCCTAAGATACAAGCTCCTTCACATTGTTTTTCCTGAGGACATACTCTTCCGCAAATTGCAGGAAGAATATTAGACTTATTTATAATACGATATGCTGAATTAATATTATTGCTTTCAATTTCTTTTATAAACATTGGAATATCAATAGCAACAGGACATGCCTTAACACATCTTGGGTCTTTACAATCTAAACATCTACTTGCTTCTATAATAGCTGCTTTTAAACTAAGACCTAAAGCAACTTCTAAGAAGTTTTTGTTTCTAATTTCAGGTTCTTGAACTGGCATAACTGTTCTTTTCTTTTTCATATTATTTACCCAGCTTCATTTTGCATATATGGGTTTCTTCTTCTTTATAGTACTTTGTTCTAGCTATTAACTCGTCAAAGTCAATTCCCTCTGCAGGAAAATCAGGGCCATCGACACAAGCAAATTTTGTTTCTCCATTTATTGTCACACGACAATTTCCACACATACCTGTTCCATCTATCATTATTGGATTAAGTGACACATCAGTTAATACATTGTATTTCTTATTAAGAATAACACAATTTTTCATCATAATAAGAGGCCCAATAGCAATTGATAAATCATATTCTTTATTTTGATATAACACCTCAGCTACTTGAGTTACAAATCCTTTAGTACCAAAAGAGCCATCGTCTGTTGCGCAATACACTTTTTCACAAAACTCTTGATATTTTTCTAATAAAATCAAATGTTCTTTAGTTCTTCCACCAATCACCAAGTCTACTTTCACACCTCTTCTAGCATATTCCTTTAATTGAGGAAAAAGTGGCGCAGCTCCTACTCCCCCAGCTATTCCTAACACTCTTTTTACATCGCGAATATGTGATGGTTGACCTAGAGGTCCAACGACATCAAAGAGACTATCTCCTTCTTCTTTTTGGCTAAGAAGTTTTGTAGAGTATCCAAGTTTTTGATATATTATTGTTACATTCTTTTTGTCATTTTCAACAATTGTTAAAGGTATTCTTTCTCCAACTTCATCCACACGGATAATAAGAAAATTACCTGGTTTAGCGTTTCTAGCAACTAGCGGTGCTTCTAAAACCATTAATTCAACATCGACATTTAAGATTTCCTTGTGAATAATTTTATACATAACAGTCTCCTTTTAAGTAATTATTGATTAAATATGTATAATTCTATTTATTAAAAATAGAGAGGTTTGTTCTTGAACAGATACCTAATTGTTGCATATTGCTCGCTCTTCTTAAGCGTTTATATACATTTTAACTAGTATTGTTATCTATACTATTATAACAGAGAGTAGGTATTATGGAACATTAAATGAAGTATTTAATACAATTTTTTTACAAAAAAAGTAGACTGATTAAAAGTCTACTTTTTATTTTTATGTAATTTTTAGAATTAAGCTACTAAAACTAATCCTAAAGCTCTTGATCCGTCTTCGTATTCAGCGAATACAGCATAATAAGTACCAGCTACTAAAGCTACAGGATTGTCATTCCATCCACCAGCTCCATCAACATTTTCTTCAACGAATGCAGGAATATAAAGTGTAGCAGGAGTTAAATTAGTGATTTTTCCTGATTCAGGGCTTTGTGCCCACCAGTCTCTAGCATCAGAATCAGCGGCTGTTGTTCTAATAACTTTAACTGTTAAGTTACCATCTAATACAGTAACAGTTCCATCGATTGTATAAGTAACATCCCAACCAGCTAAATCTGTTGGTAAAACGATTTCTTTTAAATATAAATATTCTACATCTTTTAAATCGTCTTTTAGAGTTGCAACTCTATCATCATTTTTAGCGATAGCTTCCATCATACCAGTATCAGCAACAGTATCCCAACCATTAAAGTTATTAGAACAACAGCCGCTGATTCTGATGCTAGAGACTGCTGGAGATACTGAAATTGAAACTTTCAAAGGTGGAAAAACAATTAGTGTTGAAGAAAATTCAACTTACATACTTTATCAAGATGCAAGTATCGCTGATTATAATCCTGTTCCAACTATTATTATATCTATTGTTGGTGGATTAGCTATTATCTCAGCTGGAGCTTTTGTAGTAATAACAAAACTTAAAAGAAAATAGAGATTCATAAAAAAAAGCCACTTTCTTCAAGTGGCTTTTTGTATGGTAAATTTTTAACATAATAATCAATATCGTGAATACTTGTTAGAACCTATCTTCATTCTTGGATCAAGAACAGTGTATAAGACATCAAAAACTAATGACATTATAACACCAAAGGATACATAGAAAGTCCCTACTAAAACAGTAGTTGGTATATCAATACTTATATAATTACCAAATTCAAATGGTAGAATCATTGAATCATAAAATAAATTCGCAACTCCTTGAATATTATAGATTATTTCAACTAAGAATGAACTTGTTAGAACAAAAAGAAATGAATTCGTTATTTCTGGCATAATAGTCACTAATGTATTCTTTGATAAATGTCTAAGAATACCTTGAGTTTTAGTAAGACCTTTCGTTCGAACTAAAATCATATATTCAGCTGACAAGTTTTCAATAATTTCTCCTCTAACTAATTGTATAAATTTAGATAACGGCCATAAAGAGAGTGAAATCACAGGTATAACAAGACCTAACAATGCGGTTACTGGATTTGTTGTCCCTACCGGGTATATAGGTGGCAACAATTTAAGGCCCCAACCTAAATAAAGCATTAAGAACCAAACCAAAATAAAACTAGGTATTGAACTAAAGAAAGCGGATAATCCATTAATTAGTTTATCAATTATTGTATTTTTCTTAATAGCAGCTATTACACCAAATATACAACCAAATACCATAAAAAAGACTAAGGATGCTAGAGTTATTTTCATAGTATAATGTACTTTACTTATAAATAATGGCCAAACACTATCTCCTGACCTTGAAACTCCCCAGTCCCAATGTAGGATAATATTCTTAATATACACAACGTATCGATCCCAAATCATCCTTAAAATTTCTATATTTGTGAAATGATGACGTCTTTGTGAAATTGAAGCTATATATGTTGAAAAATACAATAGTGTCATTACCAAAAATAAAACGACTACTGCAATTAATACTTTTCTTAGTACAAACCTAATTCTATGCATGCTTTCTCCTCGTAATATCAAAAAATAACCAATATCAATTATAACAGATAAAAAAAATTATAAATAAAAAAAAGCGAAATAAATCACTTTTTTAAAATATTTTTTAATAATTAAAATTTTAATAATTATTTATTATATTAAATACCAATATCTTACTGGTGTTTTCTAATTTAGGTAAATAAGTAGATTATTTAAATCTTTATCAATCAAATAATCTTCTTCTATTACTTTAAAACTAGATTGTCCCAGTCTTTTACCCTTCATAACTTCCTCTTATTATCCTAAAGCAACATCCAAAAGCATCATTACTGCAAAACCTATCATAGCGCCAATAGTAGCGATTTTAGATGTTTTTAACATTTGCGATTCAGGAATCAATTCCTCAATTACAACGTAAATCATAGCTCCAGCTGCGAATGCAAGTGCGTATGGTAAAAAGTTTCTTAAACTAACTGCAAGTAAAGCTCCTAATACCCCGGCAATAGGCTCAACAATGCCACTGTATTGTCCAATCATAAATGATTTTCCTCTAGACATTCCTTCTCTTCTTAATGGAATACTTACAGCAGCGCCTTCAGGGAAGTTTTGAATACCGATACCGATAGCTAATGCTATAGCAGCACCAATACTAGCACCAGGTATACCAGCCGCAGCTGCACCAAATGCAACCCCAACAGCCAATCCTTCAGGAACGTTATGTATTGTTATCGCTGATACTAATAATACTGATCTTTGCCAAGATGATTTTACACCTTCTTTATGGTTTGTTTCCATATGAATGTGCGGCAATATTTTATCAACTAATAAAAGGAATAATCCTCCTACTAAGAACCCTACAACAGCAGGAACCCAAGAAGGCGTACTCATTTCTCCAGCCAGCTTTAACTCATCAGCTAATAATATAGCAGGATTTAATAGGCTCCAAAATGAAGCGGCTATCATAACTCCGGCACTAAAACCTAACATACCATTTAATAATTTTTGGTTTATTTTTTTAAACGGAAAAACCATAGCTGCCCCAGTAGCTGTCATAAAGTATGTAAATGCTGTACCAACTAATGCAGCAAGAATTGGGTTTGTATTTTCAAAAAATTCTATCATTTATGTCTCCTTTTTTTTATATTATAGCACAAATGGGTTCTTTAATCTTTTAATTATACTTTTTTACAAAAAAAAAGCAATTCAACTAATTAGAATCACTTTTTATTTATTATTATTTAGTTTTCTTAGCTACTTTTACAGGAGCTTTTTTTGTTTCTACAACAACTTCTTTAACTGCTTCTTTTTTAATTTCATTTCCTAAAAAACTTGGTAATTCCATTCCTGTCATTTTAAATAAATCACTCATAGGAGGAATTGATTTCATTAAACCAGATGCAAAGTTAGCTGTTTGTGTTTTACCATCAGCGTTTGAACCGCCATCCCAAACAGTGATATTATCAAATTTAAGATTTTTAATTGCTTCTACTTGAATACCAACTAAAGTTTCAAGTTTTTGAGAAATTAAGTATTGAACAGCTGAATCTGAATTATTTCCAGCAGCTTCAACTAAAGCTTTAAAACCTTGAGCTTGTTTTGAAAGAACTTGAAATGTACCACGAGCTTCAGCTTCCATTTTAGAATAGATACCATCTGCTTCACCTTTAGCTTGTCTACGGAATTGTTCTGCAATAGCTTCAGCTTCAATAACTTTCTTTTGTTTGTCAATTTCTGATTTAACAATAACATCTGCTTCTAATGATGCTTTTTCTCTAGCAGCTCTCGCAGCTTCAGCTAATTGTTCTGCAACATAAGCTTCTTCTAATGCTTTTGCAGCTGCAATTTTCTCAGCTGCAGTAGCTCTTCTTAAAGATTCTGCTTCAGTTTCTCTACGTGATGCATTAGTCTTTGATATATCAGCTAAAGATTGATTTTCACCTGCGATTGCAGTAGCATTGGCTGTTGCAACAGAAACTCTTTGGTCTCTCATTGCATTTGCTTCACCAATAGAACCATCTCTATTTTTTTCAGCAACTGATTTTTTTGCGTCATTGATTGCTTTCGCAGCCGCTTCTTTACCAAGTGCATCGATATATCCTGAATCATCATTAATATCAGTAACATTAACGTTAATCAGTCTTAGTCCGATTTTCTTTAATTCTGTTTCTACATTGTCTGAAACAGCTTCCAAGAATTTATCTCTGTTTGTATTAATTTCTTCAATATCCATTGTTGCGATAACCAAACGTAATTGTCCAAAAATAATATCTTTGGCAAGTTCTTGAATTTCATCTAAATGTAATCCAAGTAAACGTTCTGCAGCATTCATCATTATTGATGGCTCTGTAGAGATACCAACTGTAAATCTTGAAGGAACATCAATACGAATATTTTGTCTTGATAATGCTGCTGTTAAATCCACACTAATTGAAAGTGGAGTTAAGTCCATATATTGATAAGCTTGAACAAATGGGTAAACGAATTTAGCTCCCCCGTGTATACAAGCAGCTGATACATTACTTCCATCAGCGTTTTTACCTACTTTACCATAAACAACTAATATTTTGTCCGATGGACATTTTCTAATTCTTGAAACAATAAATACAAGTACCATAACAATTATCGCAACAATTGCGATAATTAAGCCTGCGGCTCCAAATCCTGCTAAAAACATATTATTTCTCCTTTTCTAATGGTTTGACAACTAATGTTGTCTCATTTTCTAAACCAATAATTCTTACTTCACTTTTTGAAATAAGATCTGCTTTTACTTTGGTAATAGCGTCTACTTCAACCATTCGTCCTTGATGATTGAACATAACTTTACCTTTTCCAATATTATTTTTAGGTACTCTGATATATACAACTGCTGTTTTACCTACAGCCGTTCTATAATCAAGATTACCTGATGATTCTAGCCTCATCACAGCTTTCATAGCAATTGCTAATAAAATAGCTGCTACTGAACCTGCTATAAAACCTAATATAATAGCTAACCACACTTGCATAGTATCGGCTAGTAAAAATATTACCCAACCACCTATACTAAAGAATGCTAAAGCTCCTCTAATTGTTACAATACGCAATCCACTAATCAATACTATAGAATCGCTATTATAGACGTCTACAGCACCATCGGCAGCATTAAAGTCAATGTCTGTATCGAAATCAACATCTCCACCTATATCTGCGTCAAAATCAACATCTCCATCAAATGAATCAGCACCCTCCATACCCATTAACATCATTATAATAAATAAAATCATTAATATTGTAGCGACAGTCGCGATAATAAAAGAAGTTTGTTGAAGGTTAGTTAAACTTTCCCACCACATGTGTTTCCTCCTAGTTGTGTCCTAAACTATATTTTAACATAGAATATATCGAATAAAAATATATTTATTGAAATAGATGTAAATGTAATATAAAAAAAACAGTTACATCATGAAACCATCAAATTCTGTCATGTTTTGCACACAAAATAATCAATTTCAAACAGTTTTTATTGGACTTTCAATTTCTTATGTTTATAGTAAAGTAATAGGTCAATAAATACCATCATTGCATTAAGTACATATAAAACAATAACGAAATCAGGGTCGTTAATAATCTTATGCACTATACCGAACAAATATCCCGCTATAATAACATACAAAAAAACCACACTTTTTCCTTCAATTGATTTGCTTGTAATACTCTTATAAATTGATGTTGGCCATGCAAAGCCAAAACATATCAACATTAATATCTCAAATATCTGCATATTCCCCCCCTTGTAAACACTCAAGTTATTATAACATTTTGTAAGAATAATTTTGCCAACAAATAAACAAAAATAAAAAAGGTATTCACGAGAATACCTCTTATTATAATATTAATGATTATTCAACAATTGCTTTATTGATAGCTTGTTCGAATACTAATCTAAATCCCTCTATTGCTAAAGTTACTCCAGCAACTGAATCTACAGTAACTGAATCTGTGAAGTCGAAATATTCATGACTTCCAGCAACCGTGAATTGCCAAACTGAATTCCAACATTGTTTATCTATAATAGCTTCTTTCATCATTTCAGCTTCTACACTCCAAATAGTTCCACTAACAAGTACTAATTCATCTGCAAGACCTTGCTTTGTATTCATAGAAATTATTTCTACTTCTGGATAATCATCTGATGTATCTCCAGGTGTATTATTATCATTCCATACTATCCGCGTATTCACGGCTGTAATCGCGTCAAATACTACATCAATTATATAACCTTCTTCGATTACAACTCTCACAATATATCCATGTGCTGCATCTACACCATAGAAAATACCATCCGCATATTCAAATGGCGGTTTATTGGCTTCTAACCATTGAAGCGATGTTGGAACATCTGACACAACTCCAGTATCATTATTTGATGCTTTTTTAATGGCTTCATTCCAAGAAAGTACAAATCCATCAATAGGAAGAGTTACGTAATCAATATCATTATTACTTAAATCATAATTGAGTTCTATGAAATAATCGGGGGCAGTTAAAGCTGTCATACCTGTTATATCTGTAGTATTGAACTCTATTCCATCCCAACCTTGATGGTCTTCTAAGTACGAAGCTAAATAATGGGCTTCATCTTTCCATGAATGTCCACTCTCTAATTCATAGTCATCTCCAAGAGTATATAGTGTTGTATTACCATATTGTTGATCAAACATAACATTTTCAATATTACCTAGTTCACTAATTACAATGTGAGCTGATACCTTTGTTTGTTGATCAACTGCATAATAAACTCCAGGATTATACACCCCTGTACTCGTGTTTTCATCACAACTTGTAATTCCTAAAACTGTTAACGCCATGATTAAAATAAATATTACTTTTTTCATATTATTCCTCCTATTAATCAAACGTAGCTACAACATTGACAAGAATTGCTGTAAACTCATCAACTGTTACTAAGAATGTGAATGTGTATGTACTTCCGGATCTCGCTCCATTAATTAATTCAATTATAGCTCCTGGATAAAGCGCTTGTAATTCTATTGTTCTTGAAGTAACCGCCGCTTCCATCGTGGAAGTTTTTTTGTTGTTTACAGGAAGATTTTCATAATCGCCAGCAGCTATTTTGTCTATAAGATCTAGAATTATTTCTTGTGCTGCCTCTTCTGATGTTAACCATCTTGCATACAGTGTTAAGTTTAACGGAGGCATTGTTATAAATGTAAATTCATTCGTTAATGCTATATCCGTGTACCATCCGCCAAAATAGAAATCAGTTTTCGTTGGAGCTGTTGGTTCTGTAATTGTAGTAGCTTCTTGTGAAGTAATTGGAGAAACTGCTGTTCCGCCATTTGAATCAAATGTTATGGTATATTGCGCTACTAACCATGCCGCATATAATGTAACATCATTAACTGGCATTGTTGTAAATGTATAAGGGACTGTAAGAGCAACATCACTGTACCAACCATCAAATGTATATCCAGTTCTTAATGGATTTGTTGGTGCTATAACTGTTGTACCATAATCTTGAGTAATTGTCGCTACTGCTGTTCCACCATTTGAAATAAATGAAATAGAATATTGATTAATTGTATATTGCGCTGTGATTGTTATATCGTTAGCAGGCATAGTAGTTGGTAACGCTGGGCTCCAACCTGTAAATGTATAACCTACTCTGATTGGACTAATTGGTGGAAGGACTTGAGTTAAATCTGATCCATAATTATAGTTCGTTGTTTGTAACACCGAACTATCCCAACCCACATATTCCAATGTATATGAGTTAATTGTATAAGTAGCTGTGACTATTATATTGTTGTTTGGCATTGTTCCAGGTAATAAAGTATCCCAACCACTAAATGTGTAACCCACTCTTGTTGGATTGCTTGGTGCGCTGACTCCTGATATGTCTGAATCAAAATCATGTAGATCTGTTTGTAAAACGGAACCATCATAATCTCTATATTCAATCGAGTATTGAATAACAATCCATTTTGCATATAAAGTAAAGTTGTTAGCCGGCATCGTCGTAAATGTATAAGGAACTGTCAAAGCCACATCACTGTACCAACCATCAAATGTATATCCAGTTTTTAATGGATTTGCAGGTTGATTCACAACTGTATTGTAATCTTGAGTGATTGGAGTCACTTCTGTTCCTCCCGAACCGTCAAATGTAATAGTATATTGATTGATTGTGTATAATGCTGTGATTGTTAAATCACTAGCAGGCATGTTTGTTGGTAATAAAGTATCCCAACCACTGAATGTATATCCTACTCTTATTGGAGTTGTTGGTGCTATTACTCCAGATAAATCAGCATTATAGTTATAACTACCAGATTGAAGTATTGATCCATCCCAGTCTACATATTCTAATGTGTAAGAATTAATTGAATAAGTAGCTGCGATAATTAAATTGTTATTTGGCATTGTGGTTGGCAATGTTGTATCCCAATCACTAAATGTATGCCCTATTCTTGTTGGATTAATTGGTGGAATCACTCCAGATAAATCTGATCCATAATCATGAATACTTGTTTGAAGAAGTGAACCATCATAGTCTCTATATTCAAGTGAATATTGTAGAACATTCCATTTTGCATATAATGTAATATCACTTCCTGGCATTGTTGTAAGTGTATAAGCAATAGTCAATCCAGCATCTGTGTACCAGCCTGTAAATGTATATCCAGTTTTAGTTGGATCTACAGGGGCTGTTACCACTGTCTCAAAATCTTGAGTTATTGAAGGAACTACTGTCCCACCATTACTATTAAATGATATTGTATATTGATTTACTGTCCACATAGCATATAAGATAATGTTGCTAGCAGGCATAGTGGTAAATGTGTAAATTGCGGTCAATCCTGCATCAGAGTACCATCCTGCAAATGTGTATCCAATCCTTGTAGGATTTGCAGGTTGAGAAACTACTGTTTCATAGTCTTGAGTGATTGCAGTTAAAGCTGTTCCGCCATTTGTATTAAACGAAATTGTGTATTGGTTAATTGAATACTCAGCAGTAATTGTTACATCATTAGCCGGCATTGTAGTAGGTAATAACGTATCCCAACTAACAAATGTATAACCAACTCTTGTTGGATTACCAGGTATTGTTACACCTGATAAATCAACATTATATATATGACTTGATGTTTGGATAATTGTACCATCCCAATCTACGTACTCTAATGTATAAGAGTTAATTGTATAAGTAGCAGTTATCGTAACATTACTTGCTGGCATTGTTGCTGAAATTGAAGAATCCCAAATATTGAAGGTATAGCCTATTCTAGTTGGATCAGTTGGATAAACTAAAGAACTTAAATCTGCTCCAAAGTTGTATGTTCCTGATTGAATTACAGAACCATTCCAATCAAGGAATTGTAATGTATATCCATCTACTATCCATTTTGCATAAACAGTAATATTGTTTGCCGGAATTGTTGTAAAGCTATAAGCGCTCGTTAATCCAGCGTCCGTGTACCAACCACCGAATGTATAACCAGTTCTGATTGGTTCAGTTGGTGCTGTTACTGCTGTATCAAAATCTTGCGTGATAGCTGTTACTGCGGTTCCACCATTTGCATTAAATGATATAGTATATTGATTTACTGACCACTTAGCATATAAGGTAATGTTGCTAGCTGGCATTGTTGTAAATGTATAAGGAACTGTAAGGGCAATATCACTGTACCAACCATCAAATGTATATCCAGTTCTTAATGGATTTGCTGGTTGATTAATTAATGTATCATAATTTTGAGTAATTGTAGTTACAGATGTTCCACCATTTGAATTAAAAGTAATTGTATATTGATTAATAGAATATACCGCTGTGATTGTATAATCATTCGCTGGCATTGTTACTGGTTTAGCTAAGTCCCATCCTGTAAATGAATATCCCGTTCTAGTTGGGTTAGCTGGCGCTGTTACTAATGAAAGATTAGTATTGTAATCATAATCATTCGTTTGAATAACTGAACCTTCCCAATCTACATATTCTAATGTATATGTATTGATTGAATAAGTAGCCGTTAATGAAACATTATCAGCTGGCATTGTAGTAGGTAATAACGTATCCCATCCAACAAATGTATAACCAGTTCTAGTTGCTTGAGGTGCTATAACACCAGAAAGGTCTGCGCCAAAGTTTTTAGATGTTGAACTAAGAATTGAATCATCCCAGTTTAGATACTCTAAAGTGTAACTCAAAACATCCCACTTCGCATAAACTGTTATATTGCTCGCTGGCATTGTTGTAAACGTATAAGTACTCGTTAATCCAGCATCCGTGTACCAACCTCCGAATGTATAACCAGTTCTGATTGGATCAGCTGGTGTTGTAACAGCTATATCAAAGTTTTGAGTAATAGCTACTACCGCCGTTCCTCCATTCGAATTAAATGAAATTGTATATTGATTAATTGTATACTGAGCGACTAATGTTACATCATTAGCTGGCATTATGCTTGGTAATAAAACATCCCATCCTGTAAATGTATATCCGGTTCTAGTTGGATCAACCGGTGCTGTTTCACCAGTTAAATCTACTCCATAATTATATATAGCTGTTTGTAATACTAAATCATCCCAATCTACATATTCCAGTGTATAACTATTTACTGTATATTCAGCTGTGATTGTTACTTTGTTTGCTGGCATATTCGATGGAACTAATGAGTCCCACCCTGTGAATGTATATCCAGTTCTTGTTGGGTTAGATGGTGCTGTTACTAATGCGAGATCAGCATTGTAATTGTAATCAGCAGTTTGTAACACTTGCCCATCCCAATCTACGTATTCCAATGTATATGTATTGATTGTGTAAGTAGCTGTTAATGCAACATTACTAGCCGGCATTGTTGCTGGAATTGAAGAATCCCAAATATTGAATGAATACCCTGTTCTAGTTGGATCACTAGGTTCTGTTACTGAACTTAAATCTGCTCCGAAATTATATGAAGTCGATTGAAGTACTGAGTTATCCCAATCAAGGAATTCCAATGTATAACTATTCACATTCCAGTTTGCATATAAAGTAATATCAGCCGATGGCATCGTTGTGAATGTATAACTGCTTGTTAATGCAGCATCACTGTACCAACCACCAAAGGCATAACCTGTTCTAGTTGGGTCAGTTGGAGCTGATACTGCTGTATCAAAGTTTTGAGTGATAGTCGTAATTGCTGTACCACCATTTGAATTGAAACTAATGTTATATTCATTAACCGTCCATTTCGCATATAGTGTAAAGCTATTAGCTGGCATTGTTGTGAATGCATAAGGTGTATTAAGTCCTGAATCGCTGTACCAACCTGCAAATGTGTAGCCTGCTCTAGTTGGATCAGTTGGCTGATTTACTGAAGTATTATAATCTTGAGTAATAGCTGTAACTGAAGAACCCTCATTCGAATCGAAGGTAATTGTATATTGAATTATAGAATACACAGCTGTGATTGTTACATTATTTGCTGGCATATTAGTAGGTTTTACTATATCCCAACCACTAAATGTATATCCAGGTCTTGTTGGATCAGATGGTGCTGTTACTGATGAAAGAGCAATATCATAATCGAAATCAGCAGTTTGCAACACTTGTCCATCCCAATCTATATATTCTAATGTATATTGATTAATTGTGTATGTAGCTGTAATCGTAACTATATTTGACGGCATTGTTGCTGGAACTAGTGAATCCCATCCCGTGAACGTATATCCCGTTCTCGTTGGGTCAACTGGTGCGGTTGCAGAGCTTAAATCTGCTCCATAATTATATGATGTAGATTTTAATTCTGTTCCTTCCCAATCTTCATATACTAGTGCATAACTAATTACTGTCCAGTCTGCATATAATGTAATATCATCATCAGGCATTGTTGTGAATGTATAACCATTAATTAAATCATAATCTTCATACCAACCAGCAAATGTATATCCTGTTTTGGATGGATCTGATGGTTGTGAAACTGACGTTGTTGCTTGCTGAGTAATATCTGAAACTGAGGTTCCACCATTTGAATTAAATGAAATAGTAGAATTATTAACTACCCATTTTGCATAAACTGTTATACTTCCAGCTGGCATTGTTGTGAATGTATAAGGTGTGGTAAGTAATGTATCACTGAACCAACCACTAAATATATAACCACTTCTTGTTGGATTTGCTGGTTGTGATACGGCTGTATCATAATCTTGGATTATCGCTGTAACCGATGATCCACCATTTGAATTAAATGAAATTGTATATTGATTAATTGTCCATTTTGCATAAAGGATTATATTGTTACTTGGCATAGTTGTAAATGAATAACTACTTGATAATGCTATATCACTATACCATCCGCCAAAGGCATAACCTGTTTTTAGTGGATTACCTGGTGCTGAAACTACGGTACCTGCCGCTTGTGTAATTGATGCAATTGCTGATCCACCGTTAGTGTCAAAACTCATAGTGTAATCACTAGCATTCCATTTTGCATATAGTGTAAAACTATTAGCAGGCATTGTACCAAAACTATATTCTGTTGTTAATCCAATGTCTGTGAACCAACCACCAAAATTATTGCTAGTTTTTGTTGGTTCAGTCGGTGCTTCTACTGCAGTTAAATAGTTTTGTGTTATAGCCGTAACCGTTGTACCTCCGTTTGAATTAAAGGTAATTGTATATTCACTAACATCCCATTTTGCATATAGTGTAATATCATTTGCAGGCATAGTTGTGAATGTATAACCGCTTGTTAATGCAGCATCACTGTACCAACCACCAAATGTATATCCAGTTTTCGTTGGCGTTGAAGGAGCTAATACAGAAGTAGCGTAATTTTGAGTTATCGCAGTTACCGCTGAACCTCCATTTGACTCAAACGAAATAGTATAAGGGTTAATTGTATACTGTGCAGTTATAGTTACATTGCTATTAGGCATAGTAGCCGGAACTGAAGCTGACCATCCTGTAAATGAATAACCAATTCTTGTTGGATCATTTGGATTAGTTACCGAACTTAAATTAGCTCCGTAATTATATGTGTTACCTGAAATAACCGAGGCATCATAATCAAAGAATTTTAAAGTATAAGTATTAATTGTATAAATAGCTGTAATAGTCAGATCATTAGCCGGCATATTAGTAGGTTTTACTATATCCCAACCACTAAATGTATAACCAATTCTACTTGGATTTGTTGGTGCTGAAACTACTGACAAATCAGCATTATAATTATATGGTGCGGTTTGAATAACTGAACCATCATAATCTTGATATTCTAAAGTATAACTATTTATCGTCCATTTTGCATAAAGAGTTATGTCTTCTGATGGCATTGTTGTGAATATATAACTTTGAGTTAATAAAGTATCACTAAACCAACCACTAAATGTATAGCCAGACCTTGTAGGATCTGCAGGTTGTGTTACTGAAGTATTATAATCTTGAGTAATTGTTACAACTGTTGACCCTCCATTTGAATTGAAGGCTATATCATATTCATTAACATTCCATTTTGCATAAAGTGTGCTATCTTCTGCTGGCATTGTTGTAAATGTATAAGTTAATGTTAATAAAGCATCGCTATACCATCCTGCAAAATCATATCCTGCTTTTGTAGGATCACCAGGTGCTAGCACTACTGTTGCGAAATCTTG
>Ga0307990_1001507_pt1 | contig 19594 bp, 16 predicted proteins | sample EllFjometagen129_FD_203168 | JGI IMG/M metagenome (GOLD analysis project Ga0307990, IMG submission 203168) | Marine microbial communities from Ellis Fjord, Antarctic Ocean - #129 | ecosystem: Environmental > Aquatic > Marine > Unclassified | place: Southern Ocean | collected 2014-10-08
AATAAATGATTTAATGATGAGTATAGCAAGTTATGCTATTTTGGGCAGGATCTGAAGCTAACGCCCTAAAGGCGTTTTAGTTCAACACATTTATATATGTACTGATTTGATCTATAATATCCCAGAGCAGGGAGATATGTGTAGATTTTTACTATTATAAATGTATAAAATAATCAGAGATCGTCAAAGGGAGACTGAATATATTAAGAGCACGGGACGTAAAGAATAAGCGCGGAATTACAAAAACCCATGCTTTCATTATTACCTATTGGTTTCAGTTACTTTTTTTATAAAGTTTTCAAAACGTTCTTGAATTTCACCTTTAAAATTTTCATCATTCAAATGAGTTTTCATAAAAGCATCAGTATCTTCTTTTTTATCATCGGGCAAAACCAAATTAATCGGAAATGCCTGACAAAAAATACATTTGTCTTTTAATATGCTTTCTACTTCTTTGAAAACAAAACCGTGTCCAAATTTTTCATCTTTCTTTTCATAAGTACTACCACAACAAGTTACAAAAACCAATTTATGGATACTGTCAAAATACTTTTTGATGAAACTGCGAAGAGGAGGGATAAACTTACCCATCCAAATTGGTCCGCATAAAACAACTTTATCGTATTCTTTAATATTGGTTTTTATTGGTTTGATACCCAAATGTATGTTCATTAAAAACAGAAGAAAAATATTTAGTCGTGGCTTGATTTCTTCTAATTCACATGATAAACTTTTAGAAATTTTTTCGGCTAAGTATTTATTACTGCCTTTATTCGAATAATAAATTACAATTGTTTTCATTTTTTTATAGTATGTTTCCTTGTATGACGCACAACCTTTAGATTAGCATTCGCTAATATCTAAAGATTTCAATAATTAGTTTTAAGTAAATAAAACAGGGATCAAAGTGATAAGCTGGTAAAAGGCAAGGGTAAACTATGCCGCTAACAAAATATTAGGTTTACGGACCGATTAAGTTCTCTTGTCTTTTCTTGTACCGAAGATCAAATAGATATTGAGGATTTTAGGCCTGGTATTAAGATTTTGATCAGGGTATTTTTCACATCCAGTTTATCACTTATCAACCATAAACACTTAAAGTTATGAATAAGAGTGAGAAAAACCAAAGCTACAAGTTCTTTGTAGGCGTGGATCTTTCAAAAGAGAAGTTTGATGCAGTAGTGCGCTTCAACTCAGAAGATCAGCAACATCGGGTGTTTGATAATAAAAAAACGACGCCAGGAGTTTTTGACGAGGGGCAAAAAAAAGCCCTGCAAATACAGGGCTTTTTATCTATTATACTATCAAGCTTATTCAACCCTCATATAGGTCTCTGCTCCCTGGTAAAAGAAGCTCAGCTCACAATACTTTTCGAAAAAAATCTTCATCTCCTCACTGGAGTCAAAGCTCTCGTCAATATATTCAGTTACGGCATAAAGTGAGAATTGATCTGGATCATCCCAGTCGAGCCGATAGAAATACCATCCACTTATCGAGATCTGGGAAGTAATAATGACAGAACCGTTCTTATGTCTGTCTTCTATGATCTCCAGAAGCATCATCCTGCTTTAATCATCCAATTCCAGAACATCCTCAAAGATGGCTCAAGTAGTCTGGTAAGTCTTCTAAATATTATTTTGTAAAATGAATCGGAGTATGATTGCTCACTTTGGTCCGGATTTTCCACAAATATGTTCGGAAGTGAACGGAAAAGGTGGCCAGTTATATACTGGCCACCTTTCAAATAAATTGGTAAGAAACTTAGCTCAGAGAATTAATCTCTGCTTGAATGATGAACTTTTATTCCTTTACCACTTTGTCAATATAGGAACCCCTATCGTTTGAAATCCTTATGAAATATATGCCCTGCGTAAATTCACTCATATCTATTTGAACCTGATTTGAGGATCCAACATATAACTCCTCCTGTGAAAGCAGTTTTCCATTGGAGTCAATCACATCCACACGTATTTCATCATACTCCATCTTTTCAAATGTAAGGAAAAGTACATCTTCAACAGGATTTGGATACATCCTTGTTTCCAACAAGAATTCATCATTGACAGCTTCCGGATCACAATCAGCTAATTGTTTAATTATAAGTTTAATAGCATGATCCAGATCATCAATAACTGTTATGGAGTCTTCCCTGTCTGCACCAGTTATATTTTCAGTGAAACTAACAGAGAATTTCTTGAAATTCACTATTTGAACTGCAATCCACTTTGCTTCTTCAACAACACTCCAAGAAACTGCAGAACTCACGGATATATCAATTTCACCAGCATCATTACATATAACTATTGTATCCTCACTAATTAATCTCCTTGTACTAAGATTCAATTTCATATCATACCCCTGAACAACAGTAACTGTAATAGTATCTGTAATAGTATAATATAAATCGCTTGCTGTAACTATTATTTTTGCAACACCAATTCCTATACCAGTAATTGTTAGCATTGTATCGGTATTCGCAACTGTTACAGTATCAATATTGAAACTCTCAGAAGAGAATCTTAAGGTATCTCCATCCGGGTCTGTGAATATCTCCGTTAAATCAATCTCTGTAATATAATAATCCAGGACAACTGTCTGATCAGGAATATCAACAATCATTCGTGGAGGATCGTTTACATTATTTACTGTAACATCAAACTGAGTCTGTACTGTAAATTCTGCATCTGAGGCCTCTAAATAAATTGTAGCTATTCCCAGTCCCACCTCAGAAATAACGAGTGAATCTCCATCAATTGCAACAGATACTACTCCGGCATCACTACTCGTGGCTGTTATAATCAAATGATCACCTTCAGGATCATAAAATACTGATAAGAGGTTTAGTTCAACTGATCCGAAATGTTCCAACAGGTTCTGATCTTTCGCTGGATAAAGTATTGTCGGAGGAGAATTGACATCCACAATCTTAAATATAAACTGATCATCAACAGTTGAAAATCCATCGCTTGCAGTAACAGTGATGGTAACATAACCTGGCCATCCCTCAGTTATAATTAAAGATTTACCAATAACAGATGTCCTTGCAATCCCAGTATTACTGCTAAGTGCTGTATATGTCAGTGGATCACCGTCCGAATCCACAAATACTCCGGAGAGATCAATGATGTGAGTTTCAAATCCTTCATCTATCTCCACATCATCGATTGAATTCACAAGCACAGGTGCGTCAGGTAAAGTCAACAAAATATCGGACGGTGCCGCTGTCAATACTTTTGAAACTGTCATATTCAGAACTGCAATAACTCCAAGAAGCAGAATTATTCTAAAATTCACCGATATCTGTTTTCTATCTCTCCCCATTACTAATCTTACTACATAAATAATACCATACTATATACGTGGATACTTAATTTACAGGTAATTGGTTGCTTAAATTTGACCAATTTATCAGCATTGTTGACAAATGCACCTAATTTAGAACTGATTCAGATCAACATTGATCACATCATTAAACTCCGTCGATGCGACAAACAGGTCATTTGACGGATCACCATCTGATCCCAGATCAGCCCTGGCAGTAAGCGTACCTGAAACATGGATTACGAAATTATTATAAGATACCGTATCCGCAAGAATGGATACTGCAATTGATAAGCCCTCATCATCAATAGTTGTTGACTTCAGCAAGGCCCCCGTTTCTTGATCTGTTACTTGCATAACACCTTCATAATCAAAGATTACAGGAATATTTCCAGCAACGATGTAGTCCGGATTTGCACTAATAGTTGCAGTTGTAACCAGCTGATGATTAGAGAAGTAAGTCTGGTAATCAATTTCGGGATCCATTGTAACGACAGGGTAGCCTTCCAAATTCAACAGGTCATTCAGATATACCAGTTCATAAAAATCAGATTCATGAATAAAGATATCATTTGAGCTGTCGCCGTCAGAACCTTTATCAGCATAGGCTGAAACAATCCCGGTTGCAATGACAATAATATGTTCAAAGTTTTCGAACAATGCTGAAGCTTCAACAAGCGTATTTAATCCATCTCCGGTTATTTGTGCCGAACCCAATAATAAACCAGTCTCTTCATTATAAATTTCCAGATCCCCTTTATAGGTAATAACAGTAGGTATATTACCCGGATCAACGAAAGTCGGATTGGCATTGACCGTAGAGGTCACATATAAAGAATCTTTCCTGATGTGTGCGTAGAATTCTAATACAGGATCTACTAACAAAAAGGGATCATTCTCTATTACAATACAACCAGACATAGTCAGAAATAAACACCCGACAAGAATATATATTTTTTTCATTTTCTAATTTTAAAGAATCAAAAATAGTTACACACTAATATAAAAATGATGTTTGTATAATTCAGTCTCCATCCATAGTTTATACGTTAGCTCTCTAATAATGTTGCAAGATATGAATAAAAAACTCGAATAGTATTTATGATTTATACTGGACCTTAAAATTACGTAATGATAGTCTTGCTTGAGTTATTTAGGATGAGTGTACATTCCTGACTGACTGAATACCAATTTATAATCAGCCAGTTTTAAGTGCCCGCTATTGTTATCATATATAAAATAACCTATTTTCTTACCACTGGAAAATTAAAAGAAGCCCCTGTTTGATCAACAAATCGTATAAAATAAATTCCACTTTTTACATCTGACATCTTAATCTTAACATGGTTTCCATTTGATAAAACAACCTTTTCAATTTTTACTATCCTTCCACAAATATCAGAAATGAAAAAATTAGTTTTAGTATCCAATCGTATATAATTAATATCTATATTCAAGACATCATCAACCGGATTTGGATAACAGATCACATTATTCCTGACTGGATCAACAACATTTTCTGGTACACAATCTTTTGTCTGGTAGACATAAAAAAGTACTTCATGTTCCTGGATATCAAAAACTTTGACAAGACCCATCCTCCATTCTCCAGTTGTATTCTCCAGACATGATATTTTAAATGTTGAATTATCTATTATTTCATACTGTATCCATTCTTCTGAATAGGTTTCAAATCCCCATGTAACATCAGACTTTACATCGATTATAAATTCACTGGCTTCTGAACAGATCATTATTGAATCAAGAGTTTGGATTACCTTCCCATCATATTTTAAAACAATCTCATTCTCCTCAATAACTGAAAACTCAAACGAGCAACACTTATGAGAAAATCCATCACTGGCGCAAAACTGAATAGTAGATGTACCTATTCCAACCTCAGTCAACACAAGATCACAACCAATAAAAGCAACTGTTGCTACAGACATATTACTACTTGTCACAGAAAAAGTAAGAGGATCTAGTTCTTCATCAAAGAATTTAGAACATAAATCAGTAATAGTATATGTACCAAATCCAACAACAAAGGAAGTATCCGGAATAGCATAACAATCAAATGTCGGTGGATCGTTAATATCTACTATCGATAAATTAAACCCGTCATCAACGGTTAATGCACCATCGCTGGCAGTTACAGTAATATATGCTTCCCCTGGCTTTTTCTCAATAATATTTAAATATGAACCAGCAATATTTACTTGTGCAATGCTGGTATCACTGATAACAACAGAATAGGAAAGATCATCTCCTTCAGGATCCTCAAAAACTCCTGATATATCAACTTCAATTGAGTGGAATCCTTCATTCAGATCAATATCTTCAATTGGAGCTGCGATAACAGGTGGATCGTTTATATCTACAATCGATAAATTAAACCCGTCATCAACGGTTAATGCACCATCGCTGGCAGATACAGTAATATATGCTTCCCCTGGCTTTTTCTCAATAATATTTAAATATGAACCAGCAATATTTACTTGTGCAATGCTGGTATCACTGATAACAACAGAATAGAAAAGATCATCTCCTTCAGGATCACTGAAAATGGTATCAAGATCTATTTCATAAAAAATGAAACCTTCCTGAAGTTTAAGAACTTCAATCGGATTGTCTGCAACAGGCGCATCATTTGCAGCATTATCTACTCCATGAAATTGCAGAGGAGCGTCTGCACTCCCAATGATCATATTAGAAACAAATTCCAGGGTCTCTTCAACAGAATAAAATTCATCAGCCTGATCATCATAGTATCTGAAAGTAAGCATTTCCCCGGCAGCTTGATTGCTATAGCAGAGTATTGTAAAAACTGTTTTTCCAGATAGAGGGAAAATTGAACCATCTATATATCCTCTGCATTCATCACCTACAAAAGCACCCAATGTACCAGTAGAAACTTCGGAGGAATTTATAAGTATCACAACAGCCAGTTCTCCATTAAAGTTATAATCATGTGGATCAAACACCCAATTATGCTGAGCATGAAGAGAAGACATCAAGAAAATTAATCCTAAAATAATGCCCCAATTAAATTTACCTCGCAATATTGAAAGAAATTTGAAATTCATAATTTTTATATGAATTATATTACGAAATTTAATTTTCTAACGGTCTAAGTCTAATTAGTGATATTTTGTAATATATAGGACTCACTTTCAATGTCGTCCGGGACCCAATATTCCGTATATGTGCTCCTCTGGCATGTTCTCTCTCAAACACTCTTTCCAACAATCTTTCTATTGTCCAAGATTTAATGCTTGCAAGCTTTCTAAATATGCTTTATACATCATGTCAATACCATGATCAAGATTTACTGAATGTCGATACCCCAAAGAATGCAAGCGAGATACATTTGTGAGTTTTCTCGGAGTCCCATCAGGCTTCTCAGCATTAAAGACCAAATCTCCTTTAAACTTTAGTTTATTCTTTATCAACAAAGCCAGTTCCTTTATAGAAATTTCAATTCCTGTACCAATATTGATCCATGAATACTCCGGATTATTCCTCACCATTTCTATAACCTTATCTGATTCCATCACATGAACACATGCTTTAGCCATATCCTCGGAATACATGAATTCACGGAGTGGAGTGCCTGAACCCCAAATCTCTACACTTCCAAGGCCAGAAGAAGGAGCAATTTTTACACCATAATCTTCAATTTTCTCAAGAATAGCAGATTCGAGACTATCTCCAGTGACTGTTTCTATCGGATTTCTATTAAGGTCTTTACGAATAGTAATCCAGTCACCTTCCTCCAGACATTTTCCAAGATGAATTTTTCGCAGGATGGCAGGAAGGACGTGAGATTTTTCCAGATCAAAATTGTCGCTCGGACCATAGAGGTTTGTAGGCATAACAGAAAAGTATGATGTTCCATATTGACGATTGTAGCTCTCACACATTTTCATACCTGCAATCTTGGCAATGGCATAGGGCTCATTTGTCTCTTCTAGTGGTCCAGTTAAGAGATATTCCTCTATCATTGGCTGGGGAGCATGCTTTGGATAAATACAGGTTGACCCAAGAAACAGTAATTTCTTCACTCCATGGACATATGACTGATGAATAATATTATTCTGGATCATAAGGTTTTCGTAAATAAATTGTCCCCGATAGGTATTATTTGCAATAATCCCTCCAACTTTAGCAGCAGCAAGGAAGACATATTCCGGCTTCTCCATAGCAAAAAAGGTTTCTACTTCAGCCTGATTGGTCAGATCTAATTCTTCAATTGTCCTGAAAACGAAGTTAGAATATCCCTTGCCAATTAGTGTTTTGGTAATTGCTGTTCCAACTAAACCAGTGTGCCCTGCAATGTAAATTTTAGAGTTTTTATCCATAATTCTCTTTTCTGTATAATTCTAATTTTTTACCTGTCCACTTAAGAAGGCTTCAAGCTACTGTTCAAGTCAATAACTCATCATCTCATATCCCTTACTCAAAATAATTCAATGTATCATATCCCCCATCTTTCAGATATCTCTCTTTCTTCATCAATTTAATATCTGAATCAATCATATCTTTTATCAATCCATTAAGGTCATATTCAGGCCACCAACCAAGTTTTTCATTAGATTTTGTAGGATCCCCAAGAAGGAGTTCCACCTCCGTAGGACGATAATATGCAGGATCTACTCGAACAACTATGGACTTCGATTCTATTCTTTCTTTCACATTTTCTAAGTATTCACTACCAACCTTATCACTAAACAAAGCTTCATCAATGTCTACAATGCTTCCTGTTTCCTGCTCCTGATCACCTTTAAAAGAAATAACTATACCAATCTCATTAAAAGTCTTCTGAATGAACTCACGAATTTCTGTTGTAACACCAGTAGCAATTACATAATCATCAGGTTCATCCTGCTGGAGAATCAAATACATGGCCCTGACATAATCTTTTGCATGTCCCCAGTCTCTTTTTGAAGATAGATTTCCCATAAATACAATATCCTGCATTCCAAGTGCAATACGAGATACAGCTCGAGTAATTTTTCTAGAGACAAAAGTTTCACCCCGAATCGGTGATTCATGATTAAAAAGGATTCCATTACTAGCATGCATCCCATATGCTTCTCTGTAGTTTTTGGTAATCCAATAGGCATATAGCTTTGCAACTCCATATGGGCTCCTCGGATAAAAAGGAGTTGACTCAGATTGGGGAACTTCCTGAACCATACCATAGAGTTCCGAAGTACTTGCCTGGTAAATTTTTGTTTTCTCAACCATCCCAAGTAATCTAACAGCCTCAAGAATTCTTAATGTTCCCACACCATCTGTATCTGCAACATATTCAGGAGTATCAAAACTCACTTTAACATGACTCATGGCTCCTAGGTTATAAATCTCATCAGGTTGGGATTCCATAATTATTCTTGTAAGATTCATTGAGTCTGTAAGGTCTCCATAATGTAGGATAAAATGCCTGTCTTCAATATGCGGATCTTGATATAAGTGATCAATTCTATCGGTATTGAACAAAGAACTTCGCCTTTTAATTCCATGTACGACATATCCTTTTTTCAATAAATATTCAGCAAGATATGCGCCATCCTGACCAGTAATTCCAGTAATTAGTGCTGTTTTGCTCATAATTAAATATTTAACAATAAGTTTATTATCATTATTAAAATTTGTTTCTCAATTATCCTTATTAAAGTTCTCTCATTATATTTGAGTAAAATTAATTTTTATATGTAGAATATCATATATTATGTGCTTATATTTGGAATTAGTATTTGTTATCAATGCAATTCCGAAACCTAAATTAGCACATTGTTTTGATTAATATTGATTCTTGGTTTGATTCGGGAAAGTTTATCCTGAATAAGTAAAATCTCATTTTTCCGCATGTCCTTGCCCAGTGTGTGTATCCCAAATTATTCTCGACTAAAAAAGGTGCGTACCACAAGCCTAATTTGAGACAATTAGAAGTCTTAATATCGGAGAGAATATCGATAAATAATCAATCTACAATAAAATACATTATTTTAATGATAAAGAATAATTTCAGATACAGAAAAGAAAGATTAATAGTCTTTTCTTCCAAAATCAAAACCTAAAGACAATTTCACAGTATTTGCGAATGGACTCTCATTGAAATTCGTGGGTAATAAATAGGCCAGATCAATAGTAAGTGAATTCAATCTATATCCAATTCCAAAAGTAAAATACTTCCTGGAACCCTTATATTTAGATTCATGAAAATAGCCCGTTCTAACAGCAAATTGATTGCGATACCAATACTCAATTGCACTACCTATCATAATTTCTGACAACTCCTCCCTAAAAGCTGAACTATGTGTTCCATCAAAATAACTAATTCCAGGAGCATCATAGAATGACTGAATCATGCCCAGTACTATTGACTCAGGATTCTCAATTCCACGAACTAGGGAGTCGCTCATAAAAATTGGATTTGTCGGAACAAGTAATTTGCTGGTTTCTAGTACTATAAGAATATGATGATTATTATCAATATCAAATCCAAGTCTACCTCCAAGGCTCAATTTGGAAGGTAAAGGCAGCTGTCTAGAATCAATTGTATACGAAATAGGTGTTCCAAGATTCGTCATTGTAACACCCCAAGCAAACTTTGCTACAACATCCCCTATATCAACATTTGAATCATAATATATACCTATATCCGCAGCAATTGCTCTTCCAACATTATAGTAAGTTCCATTGATCAATTGACTTTGCGCTATATCTGAGTGTATATATCTAAAGAGAATACCTCCAGCAAGATTCTCACCAAAACGCCTTGAATAGCCTGCATCAATTGCCATCTCATAAGGGGTAATCTGATTTATAAAATCACCATAGTCATTCCTGAAAGTTATACTGCCAAGTGAAAAATATCTTATCGAAGCACTTACAGTTTCTCGTTCTGAAAATTTATAATATGATGAAATATATGAGCAATGTAATCCAGAAAACATTCTGCCCAACCAGGGAGAATAAGAGACCGCTATTCCTCCCTTTTCTTTCATAAATGCATATTTCGCCACATTCCAATGTTGAGAATTAATATCAGGTGAGGTCGCAACACCTGCATCTCCCATACTACTTGATCTGGAATCAGGAGCAATAGTAATAAAAGGGACAGAAGTATGAATAACGTTCACAACACCCTTAAGATTTGAAGCTCCTGTTTGAGCTCTCAGAAGTGGGACTGAAGACAGTATAAATAAAACTATTAACAGCTTTGCTAGATATTTACGAGAAAGTACCATACTATTATTAATTACGAAAAATTAATTAAATAACTGTCGCATAGATGATTTGCTAATATCCTTCTCTTAGAGATTTCTTTTGTATATAGAATAAATATAATACTATCGTACCAGAAATACAATAAACCTGTCGGAAAAATGGGGGACTTACACAAATAACTAGGCAGTAAATCATTAGTATCGGAGAGATATTTAATTGTTACTTCAATTCAAGGGAAGGTATTTCACTTTTCAATGATTACTCTAAAAATCTGTTGACAACAAATAATATTCTATAGTAAATAATGGCAAGCAGCTCTCTGATCTCATCAATTTTAGAATCTACAAATCCTGAGTATTCATCGTCTTCCAAGGCAATAACACCTATTTCCACATTTTTACCAAATAGATATTTATATGTAATATAAGTCCTTCTTGAATGATTTTCAGTCGTTACTAAATTGAATTTTTCAATTCCCGGATATGATTCAATCAGGTATTCCTTTACTGCTCTTGCACTCCGATAGGTACGATTTCTCTTACCATATCCAGAAATTGATATAACTCTAGCTGGATCAAACCCGATCCGCTCCAAATAGGATTCTGCATATTCTGCATATGATCTGTATCCTGTATCTTCAGACAATATGCCATCCCAGGCATACCTATCGTAATAATTAGAACGAGAATAAGCTTGAAACCGTTTTCCGTTAATAGTGATTTCTTTAACAGAAAGATTCATATCTTTTCTCTTGTTTAATTGATCATTAGAATATTCAATTGCAATAGAGTCAATCTGATTTGTTTGAATCTTATATGAAATGTTGGTAATCTCTTCACTAATTCTAAACTTGAAAACTAATGAATCATTAATCCAAAGATTCATTTGCGTAGAATCTCCATTAATTATTTCTCCTTTAGTAATAATACTTATATCATACAAGTCATCTATACTGTCTATATCCTCATTAATCAAATTAAACACCAAAAAACCATTGTAATGCATACAAAAGAAATCTGACAACTCAATTCCTGATGTAAAAATTAAAATGTCATTCTTGTCTCCCAATATAGAATACAAAAAATCAAAATTGTATTCTGGCATCCAACCTTCAACAACATACACTTTTGCATCAATCTCTTTACTATATGTGACAATCTTTGAAGAGAATATCATTATTACAACAATCAGCAGGAATACTAACAAAGAAATAATCAACCAAATTTTTCTATACATATACAAGATTAAATATTAATATACTTTCTGTAAAAAATTGTTTATCGTATTATGGCATTCAAATCTAGCACGACGATTTGGAATGTAATCATTAACAAAACAATTGAAGATAGAACTATTCAATTATCCTGTATTAATTTTTCAATCATTCATTTACATGACTTAACCAGGATATATACAATACATAAATTCAGTTTTTCAACAAATTATATTTCTTTAATTTTACTTTGTCTATATTTACATAAATATCAATAATATTCATTGCAATTAGTGCTTCTAACAATCATTATTGTATGACAACAAAATTTCTGTTGTGTATTCAATCTGTTTTTGTTTTTATGAATCGTGAACTACAAAATATATTTATTTCTGTGTATTGATGTAAATCTGAAGATAGAATAGCCATATTTTCTATCGATATATGGATAATTAATGCAAAGAACTAATACATTACAATATTAATAATTATCAAATGAATATTAAATCAAATCTCAAAATACCATACTTCATTGTCTTAATTATCTCATACGCTCTCTTTTATGGATGTGCGCCTACAAAAACTGCCACCTACCTTAAAGAGCCCAACCTTAAATCTCAACTGACTGATAGCCAAAATAATGATTTTGTATATTTCGTTGAAGACTCGATTGATGAACACATTAGATATGGTGATGAATTATATATTAGAATCACAAGCTCTGATGAAACTCCAACAAATTTTAACTCAAGATTCCAGATGCAAATAATGGATGCTGATTTATTGAGTTATACATTAGATGAAGAAGGGTATATTCATATGCCATATTTAAAAAGGATAAAACTTGAGGGATTGACCTTGCAAGGTGCTGCAGATTTAATAGAAGAGGAACTTTCTCAATATTTATTCCATCCTTCTGTGTTTATTAAATTTATAAACAATAAGGTAACTGTTCTCGGTGAAGTAAATAGTCCTGGTGTGTATGTATTCAATTATAAGTCAATAAATATATTTCAGGCAATTGGTTATGCAAATGATATTTCTTCGTATGGGAATAGAAGAAAAGTCCTTATTATTCGAGAAGAAGGCAATGAAGTTACCAAACATTATTTCGATCTTACTAAAGATGATATTCTTGTTTCCGATTGGTACTTGATAAAATCCAATGACATTATTTATGTTGAACCTTTGGGAAGAAAGAAATGGGGAATGGAAACATTTCCATATGACATACTCATATCAGTAGTCTCGACAACCACCTTAATATTAACACTAACCTTAAGTCTATTTAATTGATTACAGAATATGATATACGAAAATCAAAATCAGAAATGGCAACAACCCAATTTGAAGTTAATTCTAAAAGAATTTCTCAAGTTCTGGTTATTGTACCTTTTGTTTATAATTTTCAGTTTTGCAATTGCGATTATTTACCTGAAAATTGCTTCCAATACCTACCAGGTTGATGCAATAATTAATATCGATACAAGCAGAGAAAACTCATTCGAAAATCCAAATGATTTCTTTGACATTTCAGGACTCCTGGCAAATGAGATGAACATTCTAAATGAAATATCATTTTTGCAGTCAACCCCGCTTATAAGATCTGTGATTGATGAATTGGAACTGCGTACATTTTACTATATCCAAGAAGATAGAGTTCCAAAAGAATTATCATTTAGCCTCCAAAACATCAATAAAGATTCTCCTTTTTTAGTTTATATCAATAAAAATCATATCCAACCTATATCTACGTATTTTTATATCCAGATTTTAGATGACTCGAATTTTTTAATTCATGGCTCAAACGATAAAGCAAAAATTTATGACTATACAAATAAGGCGGTGATAGTTTCTGAAGCTGACTTTACTTTAAGTGGAAAGTATAAATTCGGACAAACAATAGAAAATGATTATTGCTCATTTGTGGTATTATTGAACTCAAACTATGACCGTGCTCTATATATAGGGAAAGATCTGTTCTTTAGGTTCAATGACTTGGATTACCTAGCCAAGACCTTTCAAAAATCGTTATCCATAATTGAACCCCAATTGGAGTCAACAATCATAGAGATCTCTTTTGAAGGACCTAATAATGAGCTGAGTTTAGATTTCCTAACAGGATTAGTTAATAAGTATATCGAAACAAATTTAGAATCTAAGAATCATCTAGCCAATAAAACAATCGAGTACATTAATTATCAATTATCTAACATATCCGATTCTCTAGGCAGGTCTGAAAGACAGCTTCAGATCTTTAGAAAAAATTATAATGTAATGGACATTGGCGAGAAGGCTGACAATATCGCTTCTCAATTACAGACAATGGAGTTTACTAGAGATAATGCTCAGACGAAGCTGGCATATTTCACTCAAATGAGGGATTACTTTGAATCTAACACAGGATCCTCAACAATACTGTCCCCAGGCTCTTTTGACCAAGAGGATAGATTGTTGAATAACCTTATTGAAGAGTTAACCTCACTAAATAGTGAGAAACAAAAAATTATCAGCAATAATCAATTAAGAAGTACACGTTTGCAAACACTTAATACCAGCATTAATAATTTGGAGAATGTAATAAAAGAAAACATTAGTTTCAATATCACAACTACTCAAAATGAACTTAATGAATTAAATGATAGAATTAAACGACTCAACAATGATTTTTCAAAATTACCTCAGACTCAAAGACAATTGACTGGGATCGAAAGACAATTCAATATTAATGATGCCGTCTATACTTCTCTCCTTGAAAAAAGAATTCAAGCACAGATAATCAAAGCATCAAATACATCAGACTGTAAGATTATTGAGCCACCTCACTCTCAAGGAGTTGCCTCACCAAATAAATTGATAATAATAATATTAGCAATATTTTTTGGATTCATTATTCCAACAATATACGTGTTGATAAAAAGATTTTTCTCTGACAGAATACATTCGATAGAAGAGGTGAAAAGTAATACCAAATTACCAATCATTGGTGAGATTCCCGTGTCAAAATCGAATACTACAAATCAAGTTATTGAAGGTCCCAAAAACAAGACAAATGAGGCATTTCAATTACTGAGAAATGATATCAACTTTTACTTGCATGGTGAATCAGGCAAAGTTATTTTGGTTACATCTAATTTACCAAATGAAGGAAAATCTTACATATCGTTAAATCTAGCCTCCGCTTTTGCAGTAACTCATAAAAAGACAATATTAATTGAATGCGATTTAAGAACGCCAAGTAATATGGTAAAGGAGTTCAATATCCCTCTTGATCAATTTGGTTTAAGCTCTTTTCTTATAAAAAATTCAAAACTTGAGGATATCCTAATTAAATCAGTAATTCCTAATCTGGATATAATTCCTTCAGGACATATTGCTCCAAATCCAATTGAGCTAATTTCTAAAGATTTGACAGCCAATTTTATAAATTCATTGAAGGAAAGTTATGATTATATAATTCTAGATACACCACCCTATGGATTGGTATCTGATGCATTTATTCTAATGGATTATTCTGATGTTACTCTACATATTAATCGGATCGGTATTGCAAGAAAAAAGCTATTAAACAGTATCAGTGAAAAACTAAATCAGAAAAATATTAAAAACGTTTTTCTTGTAGTTAATGAATCTGAAAGCCGAGATACAGCTTATAGTTACGAGCAATATTATTATAAAAAAGAACTCAAATTTTCAAAAAGAATTAAGGGCCTCTTTTCAAGAAAGAAATAGAAATTATCGGGGTTTTCTATCGTAACGTACGGTTCTGGTAATATTGGGAATAATTCGTTTCATTATTGTATGTATTAAATGAAAGACATAAAATAATATACAATACGTCAGAGACAGTTTCAATACTTCTCGTCGAATAAAGAAATCTTCCCGGATCGCAACGAATCTTTTAGTCTCATTGGTTCCTCCCAATTTGAATTTACAAATTGGAAAATCAACCTTCTTGATCTCAGATTCATCTGATTCTATCAAGTATTTTGCAACATATGCATAATCAGCTGTATACTTAAATTTTTTGGGATATAATATCTTCGTTGACTTGAAGACCATTGCTTGATGCGAAGTAAACATACCTCTATTTATATAAGAATGTTCACGAGAATACTTATATAGATTTTCCCCTTCCAATGTCACATCAATTGAATCACCATATAAGAATTTTAGTTCATCCTGAGAAGTGACAATTTTGGATAGTTCATGAAGGACTGAACGATTAACGAATTCATCATAACTGTTCATAAAAATTAGATAGTCTCCTTTTGCCATTTCTATCCCCTTATTCATGGCATCAAAAATACCAGCATCGGACTCAGATACCCATCTGACATTTTCCCGAAGATTTCCTTTAAGGTAATCCTTTGTGCCATCAGCTGAATTCCCATCAACTATGACTAATTCATAATCATGGAAGGACTGCTCAATTACAGACTGATAGGTTAACATCAATCCGCTAAGATCATTCCAACATACTGTAATAATGGAAAACACCATGATCTATTTACTCAATCCTAATTTATTCTTTAGAAATTCCTTGTGCCTTCTTCTTAAAAAAGCGCGCATATCGGCACTAAATAGGTATTCCTCTTTAGAAAAGAATGCGTAGATATAACCTGAAATTTGCGCAATTGTCCCAATAACAATTGGTCTTCTAAAAAGATGACTCAACTCTCTTAATACTGTATAAAAGAAACTGTAGCCATGTCGATATGCAAATTTCCCTTGAAGAAACTTTGGTCCCCATATGCCTTTTCGTCTTGAACCAGTTTGTCTTTCAGTTATAATTCTCAAATCGAAATAACACCGAGTATTCCAACCTTTCATTTGAGCTGACAATAAATCGGCCAAATCCCAACCTGGAATAGGCATGAGTCCACCGATTGATTCCCAGCAAGCCCTTTTATACACTTTTGACACCCCATCTGGATGATCATACTGGGCAGGTTCTTTTATTAAACGATTCTTCTCAAGTCGATATACACACCCACTGGCTATTCCCAGTTTTGAATCTTGATCAAAGAAATAAAATATTTTCTCAAAATAGTTTTTCTCAAACTCAATATCACAATCCAATTTGACTACAAATTCCCAATCCTTATATGAAATAACTTCATAGCCTTTTTTCACCACATTTACAATTCCAGTACCAGGATAGTAATATCCCCTATCCTCTAGATTTATCTTCTCTATCCACTTGTACTTCACACAATATTCATCAATAATAGCTTCAGTTTTGTCAGTTGATCCATCATTTACAATTATCCACTGCTTTGGCAATACCGTTTGATTCAATACTGATTCAATCGTTTTACGGAGAAAATGCTCTTCATTTCGGACAGGAGAAATAATAATATACTTATGCATAATCAAAAAATAAAATTGATTTAATAGAATTGATAATAAAAAATAGGAAAATCATTCTGAAATAATCTAATGGTCAATTAAAACCGTTTCCCTATGAACAGGATTATTAGCTGTTTTAAAAAAAACAAAGCAAGCTCCTTCTGGGAATTGTGAAATATTCAGATTGATTATTGTATTTTGCTTAACACTATGATAATCTTTGTACAAAACCTGACCCAAAGTAGTTGTTAAGTACAAGAATAATTCTCCATTGAAAGTGTCGTCCAAAAAAGATATCTCCAAATATCCATCTGCGGGAACTGGATACAAAGAAATATTTGGAGAGGGGATAGATCCTTCATAATATTCATATGCTCCAAGATCATAGCCTTCCCCAACAGGTCTGAGCACACCATTGAAATCATGAGTAACTTCATTTAAGACCAATCCTGTATCAATAGCCTGGGATCCAGATGATAATCTATAATCACCATTATAAAAATCTAAAAATAAAGGGTCAAAAATAAAATTCCCTTCTCCAAACTGCTGCTCTGGTTCTGGGCCAACCTCATTATAATACAAATTATGAGTTGCCGTTATATTTTTACTATCTGCGTGAAATATTTGCTTCACATTATAAAATATACTATTCCTTACATCCCAATTTCGTTGAAAACCATTACATGCAATATCAGGAATATTTACAAAAGTACAATTATAGACTTGGTGAGCACTACCATAAATTGCAGATTGTCTATTATCTTCAAAAATACAATTGTAATATCGGCAACCTGACATATGATCATAAATTCCATATTCACCATCAACGATTCTACAGCCATCAAAATATGCTTTTGAAATGTAGGCTGCTGAAGTACCCTCTGTACTAATTAATGTAGAGTTCAATACAATTGTTGTATCATTCCCGTTAGTAATTAAGGAAAATTTACCTCCCCATGCTGAATGGTCTAAATAACAATCAAGAACAAAAATGCTATTTACATTCTCAGACTGTATGCAATCACCACCTGCAAGAGTAATGTCATTAGTCCAACTCCAATCGGTATTTATATCATGCACGTGCACGTTGTCAAAAAAAGCAGTATCACAATTTTCCAGAAATATTCCATCATGACTTAAGTCAAACACATGACAGCCCTTAATATTTATTCGTTCGAAACCGTATCCGGTAATACCTATAAATCCATGAGATACAGTAACAGACTCTATCCATGCTTGACCTAAATAATCGGTCTTTGACCCAAGGAAAGCAAGAACAGCAGAGGCTGCTGTATCTTGAGCAACAATTTCAATGTTACTAACAGTATTATCTATGCCTACAAAGAAAAAGTTCCTTTCCCCTGTATCAATAAGAAACTTTGGAACATCACCTTTCCCATATGATCCCACATATGCTGAATCAGTATCTAGTCTGATTTGGTCTGCTTTGAAGATTGAGGTGCCTCGTTTAAACAAATATGCAGTCTTGCTTTCGAAAGTAAAATCAATATCCGAATAAGGTTCAGAGATTGATCCATTTCCATCCCTTGAATAATCTGTATCAATATAAATAGTTTTTACGATCCATGAAGGCAACAATGGATCCTGGGAATGAACTAGTGAAGAACTAACAAAATAGATTACTATACTGATTAGACAAATTTTAATTTTCATAGGATCATCTATTGATAATAAAACTCACTTTCTCACAATGTATCTACAGATTAAAAATTAAATAGTTTAACTTAAGTTCAATCATTATATAAAAGTATTAATTTATCATAAGAAAACCTTATTAGCTTCAAATTATTTCTAATATCACTATATTGCTTCATATAATTTATTATCACCATGAAAATAGGAATTGATGCGAGGTCTCTCACAACTGAAAATAAGGCTGGGATAGGCATATATACAAATGAAATAATTAACAATATAAATTCAGAAGTTCTACTAATATCTCATAAAAAAATAAATAAGAACAACAATTTTAAACGTGATAGTATAAAGACAAAAACAATTCAGTTCCCATTTTATCGGTGGAAAATAGAAAAGTTCTGGGAGAATACAGTATTAATCAGTTTGGCTAACCAATCAAATATCGACATATATTGGGGGCCGCGTTTTTTTATTCCTCCTCGGTTAAAAATTAAATCAGTAGCCACAATTCATGATATTGCATTCACTAAATTTCCAAATATTGTTAGTAAAAAACAATTCAAGTATTTCGACAGTTTAATACGATCCTCCGTTAAAAATTCAGATCATTTTATTTCCGTGTCTGAGACAACAAAAATTGACTTCTGTGAATATTACAATGTAAATCCAGAGAAAGTAAGTGTTATTTTTAATGGATTCAATAAATATTTCTCTACTAAAATACCTGAATATGAGATACTTCAAGTAAAAAATACATTTAGGATTACTGGAGATTTTATTTTATTTCTGGGAACACTTGAACCAAGAAAAAAT
>Ga0307990_1001508_pt1 | contig 19593 bp, 17 predicted proteins | sample EllFjometagen129_FD_203168 | JGI IMG/M metagenome (GOLD analysis project Ga0307990, IMG submission 203168) | Marine microbial communities from Ellis Fjord, Antarctic Ocean - #129 | ecosystem: Environmental > Aquatic > Marine > Unclassified | place: Southern Ocean | collected 2014-10-08
CACTTATCTCCGCGATAGAGTCGGGTCATATCTTCGTTCCCGCCAGTCATTCCGAAGTGGAGAAGCTCTTCGGGAATACGCCGCAAGAGGAAGGAAATATATTTTTTACCGAGAACGAGTTTCTCCGGTCCTCCAAAGTTACCGGCTTCCAAAGCAGAAAGGTCGCTGAAACTAAATCGGTTGCAGGCAGAGCGAGACCAATACTCCTCGAACCGGACGTAGTTTTGTTCTCTCACATCCTCGCTGCCCTTGTCTGTGCCGTCGGGAGGTAGTGGGTCTACAAAGGCGATGTTGTTATCGAGCAGGATGCGCTTGTCCGTGACGTAGATCTTATCTTCTCTCTGGAAGCTCATTTTCCAGCTGATTGGGTCTCTTGAATTCATTGTAGATCGAGCATAGCACAGGCTGTCAAATCGGACGGGTTGACCGGAAGGGGGCAAGGTTTCGGCCTAATTGCTCAAGACGTTGTTCTAGTTTTAGAACAGTAAAAAAATACCTCTGCTGTTCTAAAAGTGGAACCCTTATACCAGTGGTAGGGTCAGTTGTGGTTTCTTGAGATGACTGGAGGTCAGAAGAAAAATAAAACCAGAAAGCGAGAAGGTCGGCTTAGGACAATACCCAGCTTCAAACTCATTGAAGCCATCGCCTCAGTTGTGTGAGGGTTTCCCCTGAAACATATGCTCTGGAGAGCCAGTGTATAATCCCCCTTCCTCTCTATATGTATGTAGAGAAGGCACCCCTTGGGGTACCCTCCGGGGTCGCTGAGAGGAGCTAAGACGTATGCCATGTCCTAGAGCGGGGTAGGAGTATCAGCTGGATGTCCATGCCACAAAGGCAGACGGAAGACCTTCTTTTTTATGGTCGATTCCCGTCATTCAGTCATTCAGTCATTTAATGTGTTTGAAGAATCTGGAATCAGTTAAGGGGAAGATGAAAACTTCTTTAGTCCTCAGGGATTTTATAGACCGAAACAGCCGAACCGCTACTCCCGCCTTCTTAGGGTGGAGCCGGAAGAACACGTCCAGGTGGGGCTGCTTTAATTCTAAGTGGGGTTATGGTGGGGTTATAACGAACTTATCAGTTCCGACGGGACAAGACAGAATCCGACACTTAATGCCGCTCGGCCAAAACAAAACCCCGCTATCATTGATGATAACGAGGTTTTAAGGTGGTGGGCCCGGAGGGACTTGAACCCCCGACCAAGAGATTATGAGTCTCCTGCTCTGACCGACTGAGCTACAGGCCCGGAAAGAGGAGAGAAGATAGTCCGCATTTCGTTGCGGTTCAAGGCTATATCGACTCGTCGCTGTTTTCCTTTTCCTTTTTCCACTGGTCGACAACCCACAGCGATTGCTGGGCAAGGCCGAGCAGGATGCGCGCGTCGTTGTCGGTGAGCTTGCCGCGGTTGAAGATGCGGCGCAGGCCGAGCATCATGTGTTCAAGCTTTTGCGGCTGGCAGAACTCCGTTTCAATCATCATTTCTTCCCAGCGGGCATAGACCCGCTCACGCATTTCAATAGTCGTTTCCGGTGAGCGCTCCTCCGGTGGATGGTAGCTCGAGTCGCCGGAAAGCAGGAAAATTTCGTAGCAGCAGATCATTACCGCGTGCGACAGGTTGAGCGAGCGGTAGATCTCGCTGGACGGAATATTGATGATGTGGGTGCAGAGCGAAAGCTCTTCTTTGGTCAGGCCGGAGTCCTCGCGGCCGAAGACGAGCGCGGCTTTGTGGTGTGCGGCGGAGTCGAGGACGATCGGGGCGATTTCGCGCGGCAGGCCGGCGTGATCTCGGTGGAGGCCGGTGCGCGCGCTGGTTCCGGCAACGACGGTGCAGTCGGCAATGGCTTCTTCCAATGTTTGGAAGGTTTTGCGGGCGTCGAGCAGGGTGTTGGCATGGCAGGCGAGGCGGCGAGCTGTGTCCCAGTCGTGCCGGTTGTGCGGGTTGATCACCGCAAGGTCGGTGATCCCCATATTCATCATGACCCGGCAGATGGAGCCGATGTTGCCGGAAGTCTGCGGCTCAACGAGGACAATTCGGATGTTTTCGAGTGGATTCATGAAGATTTCTGATTTGAGCAAACCGGAGACAAACGGTACAGTACAAACCTCATGGAGGGAATTGAATGATGCGTAAAATTATAGCGTTCAGTCTGTTTGTCGTTTTACTGGCGGGATGCGCCGCACTGGAGCAAAACAACGCACGGGTGGGTGATGGCATGATTAAAAACCCGTCACTTGGCTTTTTTGGGTTTTCTTATGAAATTCCGGAGGGTTTTGAGCTGGTTGACTCGGAGGCCAAAGATCCGGCGGAGTGCACAGAGATCCAGCAATTGGCGATTCGGGTTTCCGAAATGAACGAGTCGTATCACCCAAGCGGGAACGAAACCTTCTATGAAAGCTTTTTGATGCTCTCTGAAAACACCGCATTCCTGTTGATTACGGTGGAGCAGGACCGTCTTGCGGGGGCTGGCGGGATGTTGGCGAAGGATGGCGAGCTGGATTTCCAGCGCCAATTGATACCGTTGTATAACGTTACGGATTCTCGGCGGGTCGTTCTCGGCAGTAATCGAGAAGAGGCGGTGCTTACGACTGGTCGCGCCTATGAAAAGAAGGGCTGGTATTATTCCAAACCCAAAGGAGGTCGGATGCCGTTTAGCTATCAGGCCTGTAAAGTTTCCGGTGTGAACCGTGATAGCTACATCCTGATGGGTTTCAGTCTGCCGGAACATGAACACGTTCTTTCTCTTCAAATGCAGGAGATGATCGGCGGCTTTCGGTTTTGATTATCCAAAACAGGATTGAACTCCCCGCGCAACTTCTGAATACTGCAATGAATGTCTGATTGCCCTAAAACTGCGCCGCGCCCCCTTTGTGTCGACCTCGACGGAACGCTTGTAAAAACCGATACTTTTGCGCAGGCGCTACTGCTGCTGATCCGCACCCGCCCCGCAGCACTTTTTTCTATTCCCGGCTGGGCAAAAAGCGGTCTGGCCGCCTTGAAGCAGAGCGTGGCACAGGAGATTCAACTCGACCCCGCCGCCTTGCCATACCATTCCGCCTTGCTGACCTTTCTCCGGTCGGAAAAAGCTGGCGGCCGCAAATTGCTGCTTGTCACCGCATCTGATGAATCGGTCGCCCGCCGCGTGGCGGACCACATCGGCCTGTTCGACGATATTTTGGCCAGTGACGGCACGACCAATCTTAAGTCGGAGCGCAAACGCGATGCGCTTATCGCTCGCTTCGGCGAGGGCGGTTTCGATTATGCCGGCAACGCCACCGACGATCTGGCGGTGTGGGACGCCGCCGCGCAAATTATTGCGGTCAATCCTTGCGCCCCGGCGCTCCGCGCCCTGGGCGGCAAAGAGACCCTCCTGTTTGAAGACCGCCCGCCGAAATGGAAAGCGTGGCTCAAAGCGCTGCGTGTGCATCAGTGGATGAAAAACGTACTGATTTTTCTGCCGATGCTCCTTGCGCACGAGCTGACGACTCCGATGCTTTACCTTCAGGCCGCGATTGCCTTCTTTGCCTTCAGTTTTCTGGCTTCATCGATTTATGTGGTCAACGATCTGATGGATCTGCATGCGGATCAGCACCACCCGCGCAAACATCGCCGTCCGTTCGCCGCCGGCAACCTCAGCTTGCTAGCCGCCGCGGCCGCTGTGCCGGTGCTAATCTTCTGTTCGCTCCTGCTCGCGCAGCTGTTGCCGGTTGCCTTCAGCGGTATCCTGCTGTTCTACCTGCTCCTCACCACGCTCTACTCGTGGCGGCTCAAGCAGCTGGTACTACTCGACGTGCTCACCCTCGCTGGCTTCTACACCATCCGCATTCTAGCCGGAACCGCCGCGTACGGAGTTAGCACCTCCCCTTGGTTGATCGCCTTCTCGATCGCCATTTTCCTGAGTCTCGCACTGGTCAAGCGCTACGCCGAACTGCGCGAGGCGCTCGAAGCGCATCCCGAAAAAATCGGCGCGCGCGGCCGCGGCTACCACGCTCGTCACCTGCCGTGTCTGGCCCGAGGCGGTGTGGCCGCCGGCATCGTATCCGCCGCCGTGCTCGGTCTCTACATCACCAGCGAAAAAGTGGTGCAGTTCTATCAAACCCCCGTTGCGCTCTGGCTGCTCTGTCCGCTCGTGCTTTACTGGATCGGACGCATCTGGCGGCTCGCCGTCCGCGGCGAACTCTCCGACGATCCGCTCGAATTCGCTGCCCGCGACGGACAAACCTTTGTGCTCGGCCTGCTCGGTGTTCTCGTTCTGATCTGGGGCAGTTTCTAGTTTTTGTAATAAACTTTCAGGCGAATCGGAAAAAGGAGTGAGGACAATGTCGGAAAATAAAACCATTTTAATTTGCCAGTGCGCGGAACGCAGGCTGCTTCAGGATTGTCCGGTGGAAGAAGACGGATGCATCGTTGCGCCGGATCTTTGTAAAGCTGCCGCCGAAAGACTTCCAATGTTTGGAAAAATTGCATCGGCCGACCAGCCTGTCATTTACGCCTGCCACCCTCGCGCCGTGAAAGCACTCTTTGAGTTCGCTGGCCATCCGCTTCCTGATAACACGGAGTTCATCAACCTGCGCGACCCGGCAATCCAATCATCCCCAAATCCATCGCTCCAGTCCTCTCCTGCCTGGTATCCAGTGATCGATGCCGATCGTTGCACGAACTGCGGGCAATGTTTCGAATTTTGCCTGTTCGGGGTCTATGAAAAAAACAAAGAGGGCCGCGTGGTGGTTGCGAATTCTGGCGCCTGCAAAAATAACTGTCCCGCCTGCGCCCGCATCTGTCCTGAGGCCGCCATCATTTTCCCAAAAGCGGGCGAGGAGCCGATCAACGGAGCGGAAATTTCCGACGAGGACAAACTGAAGGCGAACATCAAAGTCAACGTGGACGAGATCCTCGGCGACGATGTCTATGCCGCCCTTAACGCTCGCAAACAAAAACGCCGTGCGTTGCTCGACAAAAACAAAATCGAAAAGGCATTGGCGGAGCGCAACAAGTGTTCGAAGCCGTCAGACGGCGATGCGGGTTGATCGCGCCAGCACGAAATAGAAAAAAGCAGTATAAGACAATGGTCTGAAATGGACGAGTCATGTATCCTTTACGACCATGAAGATAAAAATATATCTCATCATTCTCCTAAGCTTTATTGGTGCGTTGTCTATGGCGGAGGAGTGGCAGCCGGGCCCAGGGTTTACGAGCCTGTTTAATGGAAAAGATCTCTCCGGATGGTGTTTCCGTGACCGGGGCAAAGAGTCTCCCACCAAGGGACAGATAATCGCTGTTTTTGATGGGAAAGCGGAGTCGAACGATAAGGGTCGTTATTCTGCAGAAGACGGAATCCTGACCGTCAACTATCCGGAAGGCGTCAAGCGGCTGATTTCCCGCCTCGATACGGTGGAGGAATTTGCCGGATCCAGATTAAGATGTTGGATTAGCCATCGGTCCCGGTTTGAACCAGTGAGAGGGTTGTAGATGAATGTAATGATGCGCATGCTGACGGAGCCTAATAAACGACTCCTATGGAAATTTGTCTATAACTTCGGTTATAAGGGCATGCGTTCGGTTGAGAAATTCCAGAAGCGGCTCAAGCGCGGCGAATATTTTCCCGCCTTCCTGTTTCTTTCTGTTACCAACGCCTGCAATCTAGCCTGTCAGGGATGCTGGGTGACCCAGTCCCATCCGCCGAAGCAGATCGCCCCGGACACCCTCGACAACCTCATCAACGAATGCAAAGCGCAGGGCTCTTATTTCTTTGGTATCCTCGGAGGCGAACCGTTGCTATATGATGGCCTATTCGACGTGTTCGAAAAGCACCCCGACTGCTACTTCCTGCTCTTCACCAATGGGACCCTCCTCACCGATGACGTCGCCAAAGAGATGGCCCGCATCGGCAACATCAGCCCGCTCATCAGCATCGAGGGCCTCGAGGAAGTCAGCGATGTCCGCCGCGGCGGAACCGATGTCTATCAGCAGACACTCGATGGCTTGGCCGCCTGCCGGGAGCACCGCCTCGTCACCGGCGTTTGTACTAGCGTTTGCAAATCCAACATCGACGACCTCGCCAGCGAAAAATTTGTGAATGACATCGCCGCGCTCGGCGCGCACTACCTATGGTATTACATCTACCGCCCCGTCGGCCCTAAGCCGACGCCCGAGCTCGCGCTCAACCCTGAAGAAATTACCGCGCTGCACCGCTTCATTGTTGACATCCGCCGCACCGCGCCGCTCATGGTCGTCGATGCCTATTGGAACGAAAAAGGCGAAGCGATGTGCCCCGCCGCTGTCGGCATGGCCAATCATATCAGCCCCGACGGTTACGTAGAGCCCTGTCCGCCGCTGCAGTTCGCCAAAGACAACATCGGCGATGGAACCGGCCTGTTCGACCTGTTCAATAACTCCGAATTCCTCAAAAGCTTCCGCACCCTATGCACCGACACTACCCGTGGCTGCATCATCATGGAAAACCCCGACGTGCTCTCCGCGTTTATTAAAGAAAAAGAGGCGACCGACAGCTCCGGCCGCGGCACATTCGTTGCCGAACTTGATGCGATGTGCTCCAGTTGCAGTCACCATCACCCCGGTAAAGAAATCCCCGAAAGCAGCTGGGCCTATCGCTTTGCCAAGAAAAACTGGTTCTTCGGATTCGGAGCGTACGGATGATCAAGCAGACCTCACAACCTCAGGGTGTTCCTTCTTCAAGGGCACAGCGGAACAAAGTGCAGCAGGCCGTTCTTGAGTATACGGTGGAGCACAACCTCGTTCCGCCGCTCTCCATGGAAGAGCTGCGCGACCATGCCGAACGGATCGATCCGCAGCAGATCGACTACACCATGGTTTTGCTCAATAACGAAGTGTGGCGTGAAACCATCGCTTCCATTCCGTATAGTCGCCGCCTGCTTCTGCTCCCGCAGTGCCTGCGCCACCCGCAGGACTGCCCCGCCGAAATGGACGAGTTTGGCCTGCTCTGCGCCGAGTGTGGCCGTTGTTGCATCGGCGAACTTCAACCCTTCGCCGAAAATCTTGGCTACGTCGTCCTCGTTGCCGAAGGCACCACCATCGTCTCCAATTTACTCGCCGGCGGGAAAGTCGATGCCGTTGTCGGCGTCAGTTGTCTCTCTGCCCTCGAAAAATCATTTCCTCATATGGCCGACGGCGCCATTCCCGGCCTCGCAATTCCGCTTACCGTCGATGGATGCATCGGAACCAAAATGGATACCGACATCGTCCGCGCCGCCATCGAACTGAAAAGTTCCAAACCTTGGAAAAACCAGCTCGATACCGAACAGATTCGTCAAACGGTAGATGCCTGGTTTGCCAGCCCCTGGGAAATGCAGACCGATACGGAACAGATCGCCATCGACTGGCTTTTTCAGGATGGAAAACGGTGGAGGCCCTTCTTGCTCGCCTGCACCTACAGCGCGCTTAAAGAAGGAACCACCGATCTGCCCGACGAAATTCGCCGCCTCGCCATTGCCGTCGAATGTTTCCACAAAGCCTCACTCGCACACGATGACATCGAGGACAGCGACGATCTCCGCTACGGCGAGCCGACTCTCCATAAAAAGCACGGGATTCCCGTTGCCCTCAATGTCGGTGACCTGCTCGTCGGCGAAGGCTATCGTTGGATTACTACTGTCGAAGAAAACGCTGCCGCGCTCCTGCGTGTTGCTGCCGAAAACCATCGCACCCTCTGCCTCGGGCAGGGCGAGGAGCTATTTGGCCTGTCGCAAAATCAAACCTTCACCACCGGGCAGATCATCGAAATTTTCCGCCGCAAAACCGCGCCCGCCTTTGGCGTTTCGCTCCAGCTCGGGGCCGTCGCCGCCGGCGCGGATTCCGATCTGCTCGAAACCCTGCACGCCTTCAGTGAATCGCTCGGCATTGCCTATCAGATTCACGACGACCTGGAAGAGTACAAATCCGGCGAAATCGTCGACCTGCGCGCTTCCATCCTGTTGGCGCTCGCTAACGATGCCTCTCCCGGGGTCGACAACCCGCCCTTCGAAGAACTCATGGTGGTTGAAAAAGCGGAACAGCTGCTGGAGCACTATAAAAACGAAGCGGTGCGCGCGCTCAATCCGCTTCGAAGTGCACTGCTTAAAAGTCTGCTGCGGCGCATCACCTCCCGGATGCTTGGAGGCACCCGGGCATGACTTCCCTAGCAGACCGGCTCCTGCGGGCCGCCGCGCAATCCCGCCGCTTTCTGCAGAAAAAATCGCGGAGCGAAACCGCCCGTTTCATTCTTTCGCGGCGCGCGCCCGACGGCGGCTTCCGCGGACGCGATGAGCAAAGCGACCTCTACTACACCGTATTCGCCGTTCTCGGACTCAAAACGCTTGGTGCGCCGATCCCCGCTCTGTCTTTATGGCGTTACTGCCGCCGCTTTGGTAACGGTGAAGAACTCGACCTTGTTCATCTCGCCTGCTTGATCCAGTTGCGCAGCGCGTTTCCAATGCTTGGAAAAACCCGCCGTAAATTTTCCCAAACCCTCAAAACGTTTGAGGCGGCTTCCGCTTATGACCGTTTTTTGAAACAGCTGGCTGCGGATCGCCTGCGGGTTGCCCGCTTTCTGGCGCCTCCTCCTCCAGTTGAGCGTTCCGATCCGACGCCCAGTCTGGCCGCTGCGATGGTGCTTAATCCGAAACAGGCGCGGGCGGCGGTCCCCTCGCTGCTTGACCGCGCCTGTCCGCGCGGCGGTTTTGCCGCCAACGCACAGTTGATGGTTCCCGATTTGCTCTCCACCGCCACCGCGCTGTTCGCGCTCACTCAGGCCGGTGCTAATTTGGATTCGATCCGCCGCCCGTGCCTGGAATATGTTGAATCCCTCTGGCGCGACAGCGGCGGCTTCGCCGGGCATGGCTCCGATGAATTTGAAGACGTTGAATACACATTCTACGGACTGCTCAGTATTGGATGTTTAGTCGGGCAGGAAGTTTTTAATGATCGCAAAGACGCAAAGACACGAAGGAGAGAGGAATGATAAAAATAAATTCTATATGCCTGAACCCGTCTCCTTTCTTTGCGTCTTCGCGTCTTTGCGGTCAAAACCAGCCGTTGTATGGAGTGCAGAGTAGGTGCCGTCTTTGCAGTTAAACCCAGCGGTAAAAAAGTTATTTCGACAAAGATTAAATTAGGGAATATGAGTCATAACGCACTAAAAAATACCCGCGAACGGCTACTCGCCGACCTGCTGCCGGAAGGTCGCTGGGAGGGGGAGCTGTCAAGCTCCGCGCTGGCGACGGCGGTGGCTTCGTTTGCGTTGAAGTCGGCGGGACGGACCGAGCTGGCGGAGCACGGTTTCCAATGGTTGGAAAACAACCGCAACGCGGACGGTGGATGGGGCGACAGCCCGGAAAGTCCGAGTAATTTCACGACCACGCTGTTGTGCCGTTGCGTTTTGGACGAAGAAATTGGATCGCCGCAGGAGGTGGCCGATTCGATTCTCAACCACTACGGCGATGACCGCACCTTTTCGGTTCCGATTCTCACCCTGTGCATGCTCACTGGAAAACTTTCCAACGATTGGAAACTCATTCCGCAGCTTCCGTTCGAGTTGGCGGCGGTTCCGTATCGGTTTTACAAATTTCTGCGGCTGCCGGTTGTCAGCTATGCATTGCCCGCGTTGATCGCGATCGGTTTGGTGCGGCACGTTCACCGTCCGTCAAAACTTGCGTTTTGGCGCAATGCGCTGATTCCACGCGTGCTGGAGATTCTCCAAAAAATCCAGCCGAAAAGTGGCGGCTACATCGAAGCGATGCCGCTGACCGGATTTGTCGCGATGAGCCTGATTGGTGCCGGTTATGGCGACCATCCAGTGACGCAGTCCTGTTTGCGCTGTCTGGAAAATACCGTGCGTGGCGACGGTAGCTGGCCGATTGATGTGAACCTGTCGACCTGGGTTACTTCGCTGGCAACCTGCGCGCTGGCCGACGATCTTTCTGAAGAACAAAAGAACAGCATTCGCTCCTATCTGCTGACGACGCAGTGGAAAGAAGTTCACCCGTTCACCAATTCGGAGCCGGGCGGTTGGGGCTGGACGCATGAGCAGGGCGGGGTGCCCGATGCCGACGACACCTCCGCCGCGCTCCTCGCGCTGAAGAGTTTAGGCTGCGAAACCGCTGTGGCAGAGCAGGGCATCCGCTGGTTGCTCAATCTGCAGAACCGCGACGGAGGGATGCCGACCTTTTGCAAGGGGTGGGGCCGCCTGCCGTTCGACCGCAGCTGTTCGGACCTGACCGCGCACGCCATCCGCGCCTTCAACGTCTGGCGCAGCGAGGTCGATTCCAACCTTTGCAAACAAATGGAGCAATCCGTGGCGCGCGCTTTCCACTATTTAGAAAAAGAGCAGCGGCCCGACGGCTCGTGGGTTCCGCTCTGGTTTGGCAATCAGCAAAATGAAAACCACGAAAACCCGGTTTATGGTACCGTCCGTGTGCTGGAAGCTTTGAAGGAGCTCGATCACCCTATGGTTGCAAAAGGGTTCCAATGGTTGGAAAAACTGGATTTGGACGGTTTGTGTTTAGAAGAGGTGGCGTTGGTCGCCGGGCTGACGGGGCGGGGTGTGGAGCGGCTGGCCGAAATGACCTCAAATGGAATGGAGTTTCCGGCCAGCCCGATCGGGTTGTATTTTGCGAGCTTGTGGTACTCCGAAAAGCTCTATCCTGTGATATTTTCTATGGAAGCTTTTAAACGGTGCGCAATGTGAAACAGAAAACAACCAGTCTACTTGTGGCGGTAACAACCTTCCTTGTGTGTGGGGCGGTTGCGGTGGTTCTGCTTGCGCGCTGGCTGGCGTACGATTCGGCTCGCGAACTGACTCTCAGTCTGCCCGGCGAAGACGGCGGGCTGACCGAGGCCGAGCGCGCCGTCGTCGATGTGCTGCAGATTGAGTTGGCCGGCACACTGGAAACCTTCGATGGAACTCCGTCGGATTTGCCCGGCTGCTGGCCGCGCTTCCGTGGGGCGGATTTTGATAATATTTCAAAAGCAAATGTCCGCCTAGCCGACAGCTGGCCGGAAACGGGCCCGGAAATTTTGTGGTCGGTGGATCTGGGCGAAGGACACGCCGCGCCGGCGGTACTCAATGGGTGCGTCTATCTGTTTGATTACGACGAGACAAAGCGCGCCGATGCTTTGCGCTGTTTTTCGCTGGCTGACGGCAAAGAAATCTGGCGTCGCTCCTACGGGCTGCCCGCCAAGCGTAACCACGGTCTTTCGCGTACCATTCCTGCGGTTACTAAAGAGTTTATCGTTACGGTCGGCCCGCGTTGTCATGTGTCGTGCGTCGATACAAAGACTGGCGAATTTCGCTGGGGACTCGACCTTCAGCAGGACTATGGCACTACCGAGCCGCTCTGGTTTACCGGGCAGTGCCCGCTCATTAACGATGGACTCGCCATTTTGGCACCGGCTGGTCCGGATGCGCTGCTGATGGCGGTTGATTGCGCGAACGGCGAGGTGGTCTGGCAGACGCCGAATCCCAATGGGTGGAAAATGTCGCATTCGTCGGTGATGCCGATGAGGATCTGCGGTCAAGAAATGTATGTCTATGCTGCGGTCGGCGGCATGGCCGGGATTTCTCTGGATGGTAAGTTGTTATGGGAAATTCCGTGGAGCGCGTCGGTGATCGCTCCGTCGCCGGTTTTGCTTGAGGATAACCGGATTTTTATCACGGCCGGTTACGGCGCGGGCAGCCTGATGGTGCAGGTTGAACAAACCACCGACGGGTTTTCGGCCACTGAAATTTTCAAGACCGGACCCAAAGAGTGGCTGGCCTGCGAGCAGCAGACGCCGATTCTGCGCGACGGCCTGCTCTACGGTATTATGCCCAAAGATGGCGGCGCACTGAAACAGCAGTTTGTCTGCTATAGTCCGGACGGAACCGAACCGGTTTGGTCGAGTGGCAAAACGCATCGTTTCGGACTTGGTCCGTTTTTCCTGGCTGACGAAAAATTCTATGTGCTCGATGATGACGGCACGCTGACCATGCTTTCTTACAGCTCCACCGGTTATGAGCAGCTCGCGCAACATAAGGTGCTCGACGGTCACGATGCCTGGGGCCCGATCGCGTTGGCCGGAACCCGCATGCTCCTGCGCGACTCAACCCGAATGATTTGCATTGAGGTGGGCGAATGATAGGAAAAATTATGACCGCAACGACGCAAAGACGCAAAGGGAGAAGGGTTTCTTTACTTCGCGTCTTCGCGTCTTTGCGGTCAGACTCTCTTGCGGGGGTACGGCCGTGCATTTTCTGCATCCAGCCGGTTAGCGGAGGTTCACAATGACCAGCATACAAAAAAACTGGATCTGGTTTCTGGCCATCCTTTTGCTGATTGTTGGATCAGGAATTTATCTGGTGAATAGTCGGCGCACCGAGTTGGGGAAAAGCTTCAGCTATTCCATGGAGGAGTATCGAAAAGTCGATCCGGCATTGATCAAATACGAAGAGGTTGATTCCGTCTCCCCCGATGTGGGAAAATTGTCGGCCCTTGCCATTACTCCGGATGGTCAATTGATTGTCGGTGGCGAAAAAGGGATCACCGGTTTTCCGGGTGTTGGAACGGTTTCGTGCCTTGCGGTCGATGAAGAGGGGGCCATTTTTGCCGGGATGAACGATCACGTAGAGGTTTTTCCAAAGGTTGGAAAAAAGATAATTTGGCCGGTGCCGGGACCGAAGGCGTATCTGACCTCGATCGCCGTGGATGATGAATTTGTGTTTGTGGCCGATGCGGGTAGCCGTTGCATCTGGCGTTATGGTCGGGATGGCGGCGAGCCGCTGAAGCTCGAAGGCGATCCGATGTTTTACGTCCCCAGTCCATACTTTGATCTGGATATCGGCACGGACGGTTCGCTGTGGGTGGTCAATCCGGGCCCTCACGCTTTGGAAAACTATCGTGTGGACGGATCGTTGATTTCGTCGTGGAAAAATGCGTCGTACAGCATTGAAGGGTTCAGCGGTTGCTGTAATCCATCGCACTTCGCACTGATGCCGGATGGGGCATTCGTGACGGCCGAAAAGGGGCTTGTGCGTGTGAAGATTCATAATCTGGATGGCTCGCTTCGCTGTGTGGTCGCCGCGCCGGATCAGTTTGATGATCGGGTGACCGGGTTGGATGTGGCGGTCGATGATGCCGGCCGCATTTATGTGCTCGATCCGTCCCGCAACCAAGTGCGTGTTTTTGAGGAGAAAAAGCAATGAGTGGCAAGCGACGCGATTTTTTGAAAAATATTGTGCGGGGCGGTGCACTGGCCGGGATTGCCGGGATATGCGCCGCGTTGGGGATGCGCAAAAATAAGTATCAGTGCAATGGGCAGTGCGGTGACTGCAAGCCGGACAGTAGTGCAGAGTGTCCGATGGGTGGCGATGGATATGTCTGGCAGATTGATCCCGAAAAATGTACGCAGTGCGGACGCTGCGCAACGCATTGTGTTCTCGCGATCTCCGCTGTGAAATGCGTTCACTCCTATTCGATGTGCGGCTATTGCGACCTGTGCGGTGGCTATCAGCGCTCCGACGCCAAGGGCCGTACCACCGGCGCAGAAAATCAGCTCTGCCCGACCGCTGCTATCCGTCGTAAATTCATCGAAGACCCCTATTATCAGTACACTATCGACGAAGACCTTTGCGTGGGCTGCGGCCTCTGCGTGAAGGGCTGTGAAATGTTTGGCAACGGCTCGCTCTATCTTCAGGTGAAGCATGATCTCTGCGTCAACTGCAACGAGTGTGCTATCGCCGCCGCCTGTCCGTCCGGCGCCTTCCGCCGCGTTCCGGCCTCTGACCCTTATCTGCTTAAGGGAGGATCAGCCAATGCGTAAAATTTTTATGACCGCAAAGACGCAAAGACACAAAGGGGGAGCCTTTTCTTTTCTTCGCGTCTTCGCGTCTTTGCGGTCGATTACTCTCCTGCTGTGGTTCGGGTTTTCTGTTTCGGCTCAGGCGGAGTTTCGTTTTCCGATGCCGGAGTTTGCTTCGGGCTACGAGCATCCGCTGGTGGTTATGCCTGCACCGTCGACTGCAATGGTCGGGTGGGATGTGGTCGTGCTGCTGTCCACGCTCACGCTGGCGGCGATCTTTGTTTTAAAACGCCGCAACCGTCGCGAAATCTTTCTGCTCACGCTGTTTTCGCTAATCTATTTCGGCTTCGTTCGCAACGGTTGTATTTGTTCGGTCGGCTCGGTGCAGAATGTGGCGGCGGGGCTCTTTGATTCGTCGGTTGGGGTGCCGGTCACCGTGCTGATCTTTTTTGCCGCGCCGCTGATCTTTGCGCTGCTGTTCGGCCGGGTCTTCTGCGCGGCGGTCTGTCCGCTCGGCGCGATTCAAGAGATGGTCGCTATCAAACCGGTTAAGGTGCCGCCGGCGGTTGAAAAAGTGCTCTCCATTGTTCCGGTCATTTATCTTGGTCTCGCCATGGTGTCGGTGGCGACGGGGTCGGGCTTCCTCATTTGCCGCTACGATCCCTTTGTCGGCTTCTTCCGCATGGGCGCGAGTTTCCCGATGTTGTTGGTCGGCGGACTCCTGCTTCTGCTGGGCGTTTTTGTGGCCCGGCCGTATTGCCGCTTCCTCTGTCCCTATGGTGTGCTGCTCAACTGGGCGTCCAAACTTTCGCGCCGCCACGCAACCATTACGCCGTCGGAGTGCATCCAGTGCAACCTTTGCGCCGATTCGTGTCCCTATAATGCCATTCTGGAGCCGACTTCGGAAAAGGCCCCCGAGGCGCGAGGTACCGGGGCGCGTCGGCTGGGCAAGCTGATGCTTCTGGTTCCGGTACTGATCGTGATCGGCACGGGAGTCGGTGGGCTGCTTAAAGACCCGCTGTCGCGCATGCACCCGACCGTTGCGCTCGCCGAGAGAATCGCCGGCGAAGAGCTGGGCCGCTATAGCACAACCACCATTGATTCCGAGACGTTCCGCGCCTCCGACACCCCGAATGAAAAACTGTTTGAACAGGCCGTGGAGATCAAAAGCGACTTCGCAGTTGACGGCCGCTGGTTTGGCGCATTCATCGGACTGGTCATTGGATTTAAACTGATCGCCGTTTCTATATTGCGCAAGCGAACCGGTTACGAACCGGACAAGGGAACCTGCTACAGCTGCGGGCGCTGCTTCAAATATTGCCCGGTAAAGGAGGAGAAAACATAAGAGAAGTTGTGTTGCCCTTACAGGGCAATTGGAAATTTGGAATACCCCCATCCATAGGGCTGCGCCCTAGGCTAGGTTGTGATGTGCCGTTGGCACATGGGATTGAAGGTGTTGTTTGCATATAGGATGCGCTGAAGGTGCACCACAACCACAGCCTAGGGCTTTGCCCTGGGAATGGGAGGATTGGATAAATTAAACCGTGCGCTGAAGGCGCACCACAACCACAGCCTAGGGCGAAGCCCTAGGAGATGGGGAGGGAACAATGTCGCAATCAATTTGTCAGATATATGCACACATCGTGTTCAGTACGAAAACCCGCGAATCGTATTTTCCGGAGTCCGTGCGTCCGCAAGTTCATGCTTATCTGGCGGGAATTTTGCGAAATCTGGGATGTGCGTCTGTTTTGGTCGGTGGGTTTGTTGATCATGTTCACTGCTTGTGTCTGCTGAATAAAATGGAAGCACCGGTTAAAATTATTCAACAGCTCAAGCAGGATTCATCTAAATATTTTAAAACAATGTCTCCGTCGTTGAGTTCATTTGCTTGGCAGAGGGGCTACGGTTTGTTTTCGGTCAGTCCAACGCATGAAGTGGATGTGCGACGTTACATTGAAGATCAAGCGAAACATCATCGCATGAAAACGTTTCAGGAAGAATATCGCGAATTTTTGGAGAAATATAAGGTGTCGTTTGATGAACGTTATGTATGGGATTAATCGTATTACTCGGAGAAAACATGATAGAGAAAATTAAATTAATAAATCTGATTTTCCAATGTTTAGAACAGGAGAGGTTGTTTGCTTCCAAGGTGTGGAAACTGGCTCTTTCCCTTTGCGTCTTCGCGTCTTTGCGGTCAAAAAAACGTAGTTGGGATACTGTCCAGCAGGATCAATATTTCATGATGCAATACTAGAGGCTAAGCAAAAGGATTTCGAATGTCAAAAAATAGAGAGTTTAAACAACGCCCTATGCTGGTGGTCGGCGCAAAGAGCATTGCGCTGGTGGCGGCGGTTTTTTCGCTGATCGTCTGTGTGCTGTTGATCGCCGATTTTGTGAAAGTTCAGCAGATGGATCCGCTGAACGACCCGCATCTGCTGGAGTTGCGCAAGCAACTGGCGGATTCAACTGGCGATAACGAGGCGCTGGTGCAACAGGTGCGCACGTTCGACTTCTATGCCCGCCGCGCGTTTTTCAGCAGTCAGGAGCAGCGGCGCACGGGCGGATGGCTTCTGCTTGGCGGCGCGATCATTTGTTTCATCGCGCTCAAATTTTCCAAACTTTGGAAACCAAAACTTCCAACCCTTGGAAAACCCGAACTGCTGGACCATTGGGAACTTAACAGTTTATTTCGCCAGCTGATGGCCGGAACCGGAATTGTGCTGGTCGCTGTTTCGCTTTTCTTAGCTTTCACGGTTCAGAGCGATCTGGAAGTAGTGATGAGCAAAGAGGTATCGCAGGCTTCCAGCCTGCCGCAGCAAAGCCGTCAAGATGGCGGCGATACGGTGGCAACTACGCCACAGGCATCCAACCTGTTCGATCAGTTTACCTCCAACTGGCCGTCGCTCCGCGGTTCCGGAAATATGGGTGTGGCTCACAGTTCGGAACTACCGCCGGATTGGGATGTGGAAAGCGGCGAGGGCGTTTTGTGGAAAGTTGAAGTGCCGGTGCACGGTTATAATTCGCCGATTGTGTGGAACGATCGTGTGTTCCTGACCGGTGCCGATGAAGAGGGGCAGGAGGTTTTCTGTTTTGACGCGAATACGGGGGAAGAACTCTGGACCCAGACGATTGAAACGGATGCTGAGCTTCCGGAGGTTTCTGAAGATACCGGGCTTGCCGCGTCGACGATGGCGACAGACGGGCAACGCGCATTCGCCATTTTCGCTTCCGGCGAGCTTGCCGCTTTGGATTTCGATGGAAGCATCGTTTGGCAAAAACAGCTCGGTGTGCCGGACAATCCCTACGGCATGGGCTCCTCACTTCTCAGCGATGGGGAGCGGCTGTTTGTGCAGTACGATCATAACGAAAACCAGAAAGTGATGGCGTTTGATGGCGCAACTGGCCAGTTGGTTTGGGAAAAGGCACGGATGCACATTTCCTGGTCGAGCCCATCGCTGATTGAGGTGGAGGGCCGCTTTCAGTTGATCCTCAATGATGAAGAACATGTGACCTCCTATGATCCGGTTACCGGCAAACAGCTGTGGCAGATTGCCTGTCTCGGCGGCGAAGTCGCTCCGTCCCCCGCCTTCAACGGAAAGGATATTCTTTTTGTTGGCAACGAATATGCGCAGGCCAGTGCGATCAAACTGACCGGCGGCGCTGCGGAACTCCTATGGGAGTACGATGATTACCTGCCCGAAATTGCCAGCCCCGTCGCTTCTGAAAAATTCGCCTTTATCCCCACCACGGTGGGCGACCTGGTTTGTCTCGATATTCTGACCGGCGAGACGTACTGGGAGCAGGAGTTCGACGAAGGCTTTAGCTCGTCGCCGATCATCGTGGGGGATCGGCTCTACATTGCGGACATCGAAGGCGTGTTCCACATCATTTCCGTGTCCGCTGAATTTGAGAAAATCGCAACGGTTGAAATGGGCGAGCCGGTCTACTCCACCCCCGCCTTCGTCAACAACCGCATCTACATCCGCACCGACTACGATCTCTACTGCATTGGAAAGAAGGGAAAGATGAAAGATGAATAATGAAATATGAAAGTGGAACTCAATCGGCGCTGGCCTCTTTATTAAGGCTGTCGCAGACCCTTTTTCATATTTCATAGTTCATCATTCATATTTCGTAATTTGATATGAACGATCCGATGACCGCAAAGACGCAAAGACACGAAGGAGAATAAAATAATAAATGAACAAAATATGGATTCTGTGCTCCTAGGGATGTTCCCTTCCTTCCTTTGCGTCTTCGCGTCTTTGCGGTCAAAAACAGCAGTCGCATCGGGTGCAGATCATACGGAGTTAACTTAATTTGTATTGGGTGAACCACGAAATACACGAACCACACGAAAAGAGAATGCTGGTGCTTACCCACTTTCGTGTATTTGGTGTATTTCGTGGTTACAATTCTGTCCAGATTAATTTGGTATCAGGAGCATTTTAATGACCGCAAAGACGCGAAGGATAGACTGGGATTTTGATGGATGAAAAAATAGACATTTTAGCGGTGGATCGGATCGTCGAAGAGATCGGGCGTGGGCAGGAATCGGTGATTCCAATTCTGCAGGCGGTGCAGAAGAAGTTTAAGCATCTGCCGGAAGAAGCGTTGCGCCGAGTGTGCGAAATTTCGGACATTACCCCTGCACAGATTGAAGGGGTTGCCTCGTTCTTCTCGCAGTTCCGGCGTACGCCGGTCGGCAAACACATGATTAGTGTTTGCGACGGAACCGCCTGCCACGTAAAGGGTGCGGAGGCGGTTTATAAATCGGTCATGAAAGGTCTCGGAATTGAAGAGGGCGATACCGATGCCAACGGTCTATTCACCGTTCAGAAAGTGGCCTGCCTCGGTTGCTGCACACTGGCCCCAGCCGTGCAGATCGATCAAACCACGTACGGTCATGTGCGCACCGATACCGTTTCGAATATGATTACCGACTTTTTGGAAAACGAGGCCAATCGGGTGCCGCGCACGTTCCAACCATTGGGAAAAGGCACGGTGCAGGGCGAGGTGCGGATTGGTCTTGGCTCGTGCTGTGTGGCAGGTGGGAGCGCCAAGATTCGCGATGCGCTGGAAGACTCGCTTGAGTCATTGCAGTGCAATGTGGACATTAAATCGGTCGGGTGCGTTGGAATGTGCCACCGTACGCCGTTGATGGAAGTGGTTGTTCCCGGCGACGAGCCGGTGCTTTATGCCAAAGTACGACCGGAGGATGTGCCGGAAATTATTGAGAAGCATTTTGCGCCCGAAAGCCCGTTCATCAAAGTACGCGCCGCCGCCGAGAGCTGGCTGAAAAAATTCTACACCGATGAGGCGCGCGATGTGCCGGAGCGGTTTTTGATTGATGTGCGCGAAAAGCAAATCGCCGATTTTTTGGGTCGTCAGCAGCATATTGCCACCGAGCATTGTGGACACTTGAATCCCTCCGACCTAGAGGAGTACAAGCGACTTGGCGGGTTCCGCCATAGCATGGCGGCTCAGGAGGGTCCCCCTGCGGAGGAAACGCAGGCGGATGAGGGCCAAGTCTTTTTACAAGGGTTGGATCCGTTGCTGATAATTGATCAGATTGAAAAGAGCGGCCTGCGCGGCCGCGGCGGCGGCGGATTCCCCGCCGGCCGTAAGTGGAACATGGTGCGCAACGCGACCGGCGAAAAGAAGTATATCATTTTGGGTCTTCCGCCGAATCTGTGGGTAAAAATTAGCACACTGAGCATTTTATCTCCATGATGTGGTTCCCTCAAACAACATATATGGAGTGCTCAGTGCGACTCGAAACAATACTTAACCGGTGCCTT
>Ga0307990_1001509_pt1 | contig 19591 bp, 20 predicted proteins | sample EllFjometagen129_FD_203168 | JGI IMG/M metagenome (GOLD analysis project Ga0307990, IMG submission 203168) | Marine microbial communities from Ellis Fjord, Antarctic Ocean - #129 | ecosystem: Environmental > Aquatic > Marine > Unclassified | place: Southern Ocean | collected 2014-10-08
CCAATATGAAAGGTAACTCCCTCCGATTCGAGGCGTTTTCTGATGATCTCTGCCATATCTTTATCTTCAGGACCGAGAATCTGATCCATAAATTCCACGACGGTTACCTCCGATCCCAGACGGCTGAAGGCCTGTGACAATTCGAGGCCGATGGGACCGCCACCGAGAACGATGAGTCGAGAGGGGAGTTCCCTCTGGGAAAAAACAGTTTCATTGGTCCAGTAGGGGACATCGTCGATGCCCTCAACAGGGGGTGCAACAGGACGAGAACCGGTAGCGATGATCCACGTACGTGCCGATATACGGTCTCCCTTCACTTGGACGACATGGTCATCGGCAAAGAAGGGTGACCCGAATCGGATCTCTGCGCCAAGGCTGCAGAATCTCTCGGGAGAATCGTGTCGCTGAATTGTTTCAATCACCGAACGAACGCGATTCATGACGGCCTCAAGATCGACGGGGGGTAACTGAAGGGGGGGAAGACCGAATTCCTGTGATCGTTTCAACTGTGCCCACAGGGCTGCCGTCCTGATAAGCGTCTTCGACGGGACACAGCCGTAATGCAGGCAGTCGCCCCCCAGTTTTTCGGCCTTTTCGATAAGTATGGTCTTTGCGCCGAACTGCGCCCCTCCCGCGGCGGCCGTTAGGCCCGCGGCTCCTCCCCCTATAATACCGAGATCATAATCGAAAACTGCCATGTTTTCTCCTTTCTTTTTGGTGCCCTCATCGATGATACTATCACCTTGTCGAGACCTGCAGAAAATGGGATATGGAGCGGGTGTTACCACTATCTATGTGTTCCCTTGAAAGGAGCACCTTCGTAAGAGATATATCCGTGGGATTGTAGCGTATCCCAACCCATAGACAGGAAGGAGATCACAGAAAGCACAGACACGAGATGTAGAGGATAATATATTGCCTGTGATTGTACATAAAAGTTGTATAACTTTCAATGTCCTTTTCATTTTATGCAGGATTATGTATACTGTTTTAAAGAAGAAAATTCGCCGGCATGGGTGGACTTATTACATAGTACACGACAGTGAAAGAATCACTATGACGCACATGGAACCTTACATCAGAGTGGTACTGTTCCTGGGACTCTTCATCGTCATTGCCCTGGGGGAACGCATATTCCCTCGCAGGAATGTATCGGAGCCAAAAAGGTTGCGCTGGTTTAACAACCTGGTCATCGGTACCCTGTGCATCCGGTTCCTGATCCCCGTCCTGCCTGTCGGTTTTGCCCTCATCTGCTCCCAAAAGGGGTGGGGCATACTCAATAATTATACGCTCCCCTTCGCCGCAAAGGTCATTATCGCAATTATCGTCCTCGATTTTATAATCTACCTTCAGCATGTCATGCATCACTCCGATCGGGACTTCGACGTGACAACTGCCCTTCAGGCGTCTCTCGAGGACACATCCGATGAATATAGGTGGTAAAAAATAAAGAATACCTCACGGTTTTCTTGGCAGGACTTTTGTATTACTATTAGAAAAGTAGAAAAAATAATGTTGTCTCAGCCTTTGGAAAATTTTTATAGGGCTTTTGCACTTCAAGGAGAATGCCTATGTCATGGAAAATCAACAGCAGGGTTACCGATCTTTTAAAAAAGGGGACCGACCTCATCGGTCTCGACACAGCAGAGGCCGAGTTTCTGCTTCACCTGGACCTTGAAAGTCGAGAGGTCTATGCACTCATGGAAAGCGCAAACGCCATATCGCGGCAGCAGTTCGGAAACAAGGGTGAACGCCACTTTCATATCGGTATTAATGTCGAACCCTGTCCCTTCAACTGCACCTTCTGCTCTCTTACAGAGGTGTCGGGCATCTTTGTTAAAAAAATGTCCTTCAGCGAAGAGGACATCATTGCCTGGGCGAAAGGGGCCGAGGCCGAACATGCCGATTCCTTGAACATAATGACGACGGGGACATACCCCTTCGATAATCTCCTCGAAACGGGGAGACTGTTACGAAGGAAGACATCGGTACCGCTCGTCGCAAATACCAGGGATTTAAATCACAAAGAGGCGGAACAACTCCTCAATGCGGGATTTGTGGGGGCATACCACGCACTGCGCCTCGGCGAAGGAAGAGATACCCCCTTTAAAAGAGAACGGCGCCTTCAAACAATACGGTTCATAACCGACGTGGGACTCCACTGGATGAACTGTGTCGAACCGGTAGGACCGGAACACAGCAAAAAAGAGATTGCAGAACTCATGGTCATGGCACGCACCATGGGAGCAACCTACAGCGGCGTCATGCGCAGGATAAATTTTCCCGGCTCACCCTTCGAATCCACCGGAATGATAAGCGAACGTGAAATGGCACGCATGGTGGCCGTCAGCCGACTCGTTATGGGAAACGCTCCGAAGGCGCATTGCATCCACGAACCGAGCAGTCTGTCACTCATCGCAGGGGGGAATCTCCTCTTTCCCGAAGTTGGAGCAAGCCCCCGGGACAGGGAAGTGGATACGGAAAAAGGAAGGGGAAGAAGCATTACCGACTGCAGTACCTTGTTGATGGAGACAGGGTGGAATCCCGATCTGCCGTCCAATTGTTTTGAAGCCGTGCATGATGGGTCGGTACAGAGTGCAGTCTTTGGCCAGTAAATAGTAAAACAATCGTTACGTAACGGCGCAGTAACGAGAACGCCTTGAAAGCAGGCGGTGATAGTAACACTTTATGCAGTGAGGATGAGTATGAACACACGCTTATTACTGATTCTTTCAATATTGGTGTTGTTCTCCCCGGGAAATGTCCTGCGCCTTCTCGCAGATGATTACAGAGTAGGAACGTGGAAGACAGCCCAGACCATACAGCCATTCTTCTATGAGGAAAACTTGAAGACTGGAGACAGGGTCTCCCTTTTCCCCTTTACAAATCCGGCAGACCAGAAGACGGCGCTCCTTGCGGGAAGCCTTGACATGTGTGGAACGACGATAACACATGCCATACATTCCGCGTCACGGGGAGAGCCGGTCGTCGTCGTCGCCGCACTCTGCAACAAATGTTCGGCCCTGGTCGTACGAAACCAGGGTAACATTCGCTCTGTCGCCGATCTTCGAAACAAAAAGATCGGCTATGTCCCCGGCACGATGCATGAAGTTCTCCTTCGGGAAACACTGGCGCAAAGCGGGCTTTCGCCCGAGAGAGACCTTCGTCTCATAAGAGTCGATTTCTTTGATATGGGACTGGCCCTTGCCCGCGGCAACATCGATGCCTTTCTCTCAGGTGAACCCTTCCCCACGCGGGCCGTCGTCGAGGAATACGGAAGAATCCTCTCCTATCCATATTTCGGCGAAACGATCGGCACTATCAATGCGGGGATGCTGGTTCTCAGAAATACTATCAAAAAACATCCCGAGCGTGTGGAAGCACTTGTCTTGGCCCACGCCAAGGCGACGCAATATCTGACGTCTCACCAGAGAACATGGCTCGAAAGAGCATCCCAATTCGGTACACCGAGAGAGATACTGGAAAAGGCAGCCCCTAATATGGAACTTGCCTGGCATATGGACGACTCCTTCATCCGAAAGACCCGAGCGCTTGGCAATCGAATGAAAGACCTGGGAATGATAGAAAGGGAACCGGATTATGAAAAAATGATTGATTTTACCTTTGTCAACAGCGTCAAAGAATTTATGGAGATGAACTAGGGAATAGAGGAAATGATGAAAAAAACCGGGGGGAATAAAAATGTGTCCCATACCATACTGCCGTGGATAATTCCGTCTGCATTTTTTGGTGCATGGTTTATAGTGAGCAGCACAGGCATCCTGCCCACCTATCTGCTTCCCGAACCGGTCACGGTAATCGGAACAGCCAACACCTATGTCTTCGCCGAACCTGGGTCTGCCCCCTATGCGGGAAGATTTCTACAGGACGCGACGACGAGCCTGGTGCGTGTCTTTTTCGGATTCTCCATCGCCGTAGCCGCGGGACTCCCTCTGGGTATCCTCTCCGGTCGCGTTGCCGCAATCAACCGTCTCTTCGGTTCCTTTATCAATGGACTCAGGGCGATCCCCGGAATCACCTGGCTTCCCATCGCAATGATCTGGCTCGGCATCGGTATGAAGACGACGGTCTTCCTGGTGGCACTGGCGGCATTCTTTCCCATCTATCTTAATGCCGCAGCCGGGGCACGCCAGATCAATCCCCTTATTCTGAGGGCCGGGGCCATGATGGGTGTAGGGAGGATACGCGGATCCTATGCCGTTCTCCTCCCCGGAGCAATGCCCCATATCATGACGGGCCTGAGACTGGGACTGGGAATCGCGTGGGCATACCTGGTCCTGGGAGAACTGACAGGTGTCCCCGACGGTCTCGGCGCGGTCATCATGGATGCTCGCATGATCGGTCGAATCGATATGATCATCGTGGGGATGATACTCATAGCCATTGTGGGAAAAGTGAGCGACGCCCTCCTGGTAACCTTCCTCAGGATATCGTTCAAAAGCGCCAGGAGGATGCAGTGATCCTTTCGGGAGGAAAAGAGGCGACTGGACAGACCTCCCCAGCAGCGATACTGGAAGCGATAACAGTAACGATGCAATTCGAGGTAAACGGCGTCAAAAAAAAGGTCCTTGACGACATCAACTTCACGGTGCAACAAGGTGAATTTACCTGTATCGTCGGTCAGAGCGGATGCGGAAAGACAACGCTCTTAAATATACTGGCCGGATTTATCATTCCCACTTCGGGACTCGTGAGGGTACAGGGCAGGCCGATTCGTAAACCGGGGCCCGATCGATGCGTCGTATTCCAGGACGATACCCTCTTCCCCTGGCTCACGGTTCACGAAAACATTGCCTTCGGCCTCAAGGGAGGGGAAGGAAACAAAAGACAGATTGAAGAGGACGTCAATAGATTCCTCTTTTTCGTAGGTCTCCTCGACTATCGTAATTATCTTCCCCGGGACCTTTCGGGCGGAATGAAACAGCGAGTCGAACTGGCACGCGTCCTCGTCCTCAAACCCCTTATTCTTCTCATGGATGAGCCCTTCGCATCCCTTGACTACCGAACGAGATGGGAGATGCAGGATCTCCTGATATCACTGGGGCATGAACTCTCTCAGACCATCATCTTCGTCACCCACGATGTGGATGAGGCCATAACCATTGCAGACAAGATAGAGATTATGGCTATCAATCCGGGAACCATAACAGAGGAGCTGCATATAACGCAGGAACGACCGAGAAAGGTCAATCAGACCGAATGCGCCTTCTACAGAGACAGGATTTACCGCGCTCTCTGGAACTGACCTTTACGAACAGATAAGGAGGCATTATGGGCACACTTCATAAAAAAGGCAAGAAGACATCACCGCCCATACCCTGCATGAGATCACACCTGTCAGTGAGAGGATGCATTCTTCTCTGCATGCTTATCGCAACGCTTATTCCTCTCACGGTAGAAAGCGGTGAAAGGAACGATATACTGTTCCATGACGATTTTATGAACCTCGATGGGTGGAAACCGCTCACATTCCCAAAAATAGAGGCCCACACCGCCTACACAATAGTGGGCGAAGGCGACAATGTGTACCTCAAGGCGAAGAGCAACGCATCGGCATCGGCCATCGTCCACAAAGATGCCTTTGATGCCGGCCACTATGATAAGGCGAGGTGGCGCTGGAAGATCGAACATGTGTACGAAAAAGGAAACGCGGAAGAGAAATCGGGTGATGACTACCCCATCCGCGTCTATGTCATGTTCCGCTACGATCCTGACAGGGGCTCTTTCGGTGAAAAACTCACCTATGGCATTGCCAAGGCGTTCTATGGTGAATATCCTCCCCATAGCAGCCTTAACTACATATGGTCCAATAAATCACAGGCACGCACCATCATGCAGAGTCCCTACACAGATCGGTCACAAATGATCATCCTCCAATCGGGAAAGGAAAAAGCGGGTCAATGGGTCACCGAAGAGGTAAACATTCTGGAAGACTACAAAAAGGCCTTCGGGAAAAACCCTCCTCCGGAGGCACACATCGCCATCATGAACGATTCCGACAACACGGGTGAGATGGCTGCCTCGTATATAGATTTCATAGAGGTCTATAAATGACAGGACGAGCATGTATCGTACTATTTGCCAGATTCCCGGAAAATGGAAAGGTCAAATCGAGACTCGCCGCGACCTATGGTGCGGAATTTGTCATGCACCTCTATGACAATTTCGTAGCCGACACGCTGGACAAAGTGAAAGGCACGGGAGTTCCCTTCATAATAGCCTTTGATCCACCGGACAAAGAAGATGACATGAGAAGGCATTTCGGAAGGGATCATGTCTATATGCCTCAAGAGGGCAATCATCTGGGGACAAGAATGCACCTCGCCTTTTGCCGTTGTTTCGCCCGGGGATTTGACTCGGCAATCTTGATAGGGAGTGACATCCCCGACCTCCCTGAAGAGATCCTGGCAGAAGCCCTCTCTTCGTTGGAGGATCACGATATGGCGATAGGACCATCACGGGACGGAGGGTATTATCTCATCGGATTTAAAAAAGACACCCTCACACTTCAGGTATTTGAAAACATCCCCTGGGGGACCTCAACCGTGTTGGCAGAAACCATGCGCGTCTCCACTGCTCGGGGGGATCATGTTCATCTCCTGCCCCAATGGCGCGACATAGACACACCGGACGACCTGACAGACCTTGTCAGAAGAAACAGCGATACGCCCTTTGCAGCCTCACGAACGATGTCATATCTGACTGCTGGAATATTGGACAAAGGTTAATTATGGCATACAGCCTCTCCATAATCATCCCCGTCTGTAACGAATCAGGCATCATCAACGATACGATCGCTCACCTGGATAGACTCACAGGAGAAAATTCGGTTGAATGTATCGTCATCGACGGAAACCCCAACCGTGATACCATCACAGCCATAAAAAATAAACGGATTATAACGTCAATCTCCGAGAAGGGACGCGGTCGCCAGATGAACAGGGGCGCGTCAATGGCCACAGGCAGCATACTCCTCTTCCTCCATGCCGACACCCTGCTCCCCTCGGGCGCCTTGGAACACATAGAGTCTGTCATGAAAAATGAGAGATACGTCGGAGGGGCCTTCGATCTTTCCATCTCATCGAAGAAGCCTCTTCTGCGTCTCGTCGAGATAGTTGCCTCTCTTCGTTCCCGTATAACGAAAATACCCTATGGTGATCAGGCGATCTTCGTGAGAAGCAATTTTTTCCATTCCATCGGTGGATTTCGGGATATACCGATTATGGAAGATGTCGATTTCATGAGACGCCTTAAGGCCGAAAAAGGAAGGATCCATATAACACGCATGAAGGTGCAAACCTCACCTCGCAGATGGGAGAAGGATGGGATTGTCTATGGTACCCTCCGGAACTGGGCATTGATGATCCTCTACCTCTTCGGGATGAAACCGGAAAAGCTGGCGAGATTTTATAAGTAAGGGGTCCAGGATTCAAGGGTTCGAGGATTCAAGTTAACAGTTTACAGTTTACAGTTACCGGTTCACGGTTAAAAAAGACGGGATCTCATTCTCACGCAGGAGCGTGGGAACGAGTAACCCTTGAATCCTTCACCTTGAACCCTCCTGTATATACCTGTAACTAATCATTAGATGTTTCGGAAAGCTTTTCCTTCGCCTGAAGCCTTTTTCGTGCGAATCTAACGAGAAAAAAAAGGACGATGGCGACCCCCACCAGCGTGGCAATCAACGCCCAGGGGATCTCGCCCCGGGCAAGACCATCCGTGAGGGCATCGGCGCCTACAACGTAAAGAATTGTGCCGGGGAGCATGCACATCCACGACCACAGAAAATATGTCCAGAATCGTACACGTGTCAGGCCGAAGCCGTAATTCAAGAGGTTGAATGGAAAAATCGGCACCAGCCTCGTCAAGGCGACGATGACGGCGCCATGATCCTCGGTAAGCTGATCGAGGCGTCGAAACTTCTCATTTCGAGAGAGCCATTTTATCACGGCATCTCTCGCAACATACCGGGCTATCAGAAAGGCACAACCGGCTCCCACCGTCGAGGCGATACTGACCAGAACAACACCGAAAAGAGACCCGAAAAGGGCGCCGGCGGCAACGGTCAGCGCGGACCCGGGGATAGCGGCGACAACGGCAATTATATAAATCGCGATAAAAACGAGAAAGCCCAGAGGGCCAAGGCCACCGATCCAGTCTCGAAGATCACCCAGTCTCTCCCCCAGACCGAAGACCTTCGCACCGACAAGGAGGGCGGCAATGACAAGGACAAAGAGAATGAGACGTACCCTGCTGCCCAACCCGACGCGTTTTACCCCTTCACTGTCATTATTTTTCGCCATCTTTCATCCCCCTATCCTCGGGGTACAGAGTGCGGCAGGTTCTCTTTTTACATGGACACGACAATGCTGACATCATGCCCCTGCTACTCCCCCCTTAATAAAGTCCTCCGTCATATGATAGGCCTCGTCATCGGTAAACTGGCGCGGTGGGTGCTTCATGAAATAGGCAGCGGGTTCATACAAGACGCCCCCCTGTCCGCGGATCAGAGCCAGTTTGCAGCAGCGAATGGCATCTATGGCAACGCCGCCTGAATTTGGAGAATCCTCGACGGACAGTCTCATTTCGAGGTTCATGGGTACGTTGCCAAAGAGTCTCCCCTCCATACGCATGAAACAGACCTTATTGTCATTCTGCCAAGCGACATAGTCGCTGGGTCCTACATGTATATTTTCATCTGCGAGTCGTTCGGCCGCCACCGACTGGACTGCCTCTGTCTTTGACGTCCTCTTGGACAAAAGACGATGCTGATTCAGCATATTGAGGAAATCCGTATTACCCCCCGTGTTCAACTGATAGGTTCGTTCAAACTTGACACCCCTCTTCTTAAAGAGATCGGCCATCATGCGATGAATAATCGTAGCGCCCAACTGTGATTTCACATCATCGCCGATGAGGGGAAGATTCTTCTCTCTAAAACGCTCGGCCCAGACTGGATCGCTGGCAATGAATACGGGCATGTTATTTATGAATGCCACCCCGGCCTCGAGAGCGCACTCGGCATAAAAGCGGACAGCATCCTCGGAACCGACAGGGAGATAGTTGAGGAGTATCTCCGCCCTTGATTCTTTGATGATACGCACGACATCTTCCTTCCGGGGCTCTTCTTCATCGGCCACACAAAAGGTGCGTTTTTCATCATAATGACTCATATGTTCGGAAAAACCATCGAGAATCCGGCCCATCGATACGGTAACACCGGTGGGAGGTATGTCTTTCTGAAAGACCTTCGTGCAGTTCGGTTTCTGGAAAATTGCAGTTGCCACATCGTGACCGACCTTGCGCCTGTCAATGTCGAAGGCGGCCACCACCTCGATATCTCCGGGTCTGTACTCGCCGATTTCCCAGTGCATCAGGCCAACGGCATCGTCACTATTCTTGTCCCTGTAATAGTTAATCCCCTGAATCAGCGAGCTGGCGCAATTTCCAACGCCAACGACGGCAATCCTTATGTTACTCATTCTTCCTTCACCTCCCATTATACGTCATATCTGACGTATGGAAAAAGATAAGCGGTTCATATATCATCTTCAGAAACCGACGGCGACATCGTCTCATCAGACGGCACAATTTCTCAGTGTCTATGCAGTGAAGTTCCAGAAAAGATCGATTGTCCATTCCCCAAGTCAGGGGACCTGTCATATATGAAAAATCTATTCGAATCGAATGGTGTTTAATAATAGAAGATTACAGGAAACACACAGACTGAGTCAATATAAAAAGAGGGGGCCATGCTTGTCGGAGTCCTGTAAACTCCGACTTTTTTATGAAGCCCTTACCCTTATTATGGCGTACTTTTTCTTGCCCTTTCTCAGGCGGATTTCGCGATTTTCGTCGAGATCGTCCATCCCTATCTTATCGTCAATGGATGTTATCTGCCTGCCGTTAACATAGGCGCCGCCCTGGGTTATGAGTCGCCTGGCCTCTCCCCGTGAGGCGCAGAGGTCGACGTCCTGAAAGAGGACGGCGATGGGAATTGTTTCCACTTCTTGCATCGATTTTTCGTAGGTAGGGATTGCCGATACATCCTCCTTGATCTCATGCCTCGGTATGGTAGAGGAGGGAAAGAGATTGAGGGCCACGGGTCGGAGATTAAAGGCGCCGGCAGATGCCTTCCATGCCGCAAGGGCCTCTTCTTCTCCATGGGTTATCTTTGTGGTCTCAAAGGCCAGGACGGCCTTTGCCATATTTATCTCGGAGTCGGCAAGTTTCGAGATCTCACGGATCTCTTCAACAGGGAGATAGGTGAAGAGTGCCATGAATCGTTCCACATCGGCATCTTCCGTATTTATCCAGTACTGAAAATATTCATAGGGAGTGGTCAGGTTCGGGTCCAGCCATAGGGTCCCCTTTTCCGTCTTCCCCATCTTATGTCCCTGAGATGTTGTCAAAAGGGGGAAGGTCACTCCATAGACCCTCGTACCCTCAAGCCTTCTGGTGAGATCGACACCGGCCACGATGTTGCCCCACTGGTCGTTGCCCCCCATCTGAATGGCACAGCCATGATGTTTGCTGAGATAATAAAAGTCATAGGACTGGAGAAGCATATAGTTGAATTCGATAAAGTTGAGTCCCGTTTCCATGCGCATGCGGTAACTCTCGGCGGTCAGCATCCTGTTGACACTGAAATGACGGCCAACATCTCTCAGGAATTCGATATAATTGAGACCGGCCAGCCAGTCGGCATTATTCAGAAGGAGGGCCTTATTGTCCGCGAAATCGATATATCGTGACAGCTGGTTTCGTATGGCTTCGGCGTTTCTGTTTATCTTGTCCCGCGTCAGTATCTGCCTCATCTCCGTCTTGCCGCTGGGGTCCCCGATAAGCGCCGTACCTCCTCCGACAAGGGCGATGGGTCTATGTCCCGCTCTCTGCATATGACTGAGGGCCATTATGGGGACAAGACTGCCGATATGCAGACTCGTGGCCGTAGGATCGAAACCGATATAACAGGTGACGGATTCCCGCGCCAAAAGTTCTTTTACCAGTTCCTCGTCCGTTACCTGCTCTATGAAACCGCGTTCGGAAAATATGTCATATACACTCTTCAAAATATCCACCCTGTTTCACATTGAATTATTACCAATCCAGACATGATCTTGTGAAAAAAGGATTCGAGGATTCGAGGGGTCAAGGGTTTCTTTTCTAAAGACTCAATAAGCGCTTTTACAATTCTTTCGATCTCTGCTCTGTCTTTTTTTGCTAACCCTTCACAGTTACCGGTTCACAGTTTACTGTTTTTCCCCGGAATACTCTTTATTTCTCTTCCTTCTTTATCCTCTCAAGTAACTTAAATCTGTATATGTGCAGTAGCGTTGCCCCTCTGTGGGCAACATATTTGTGGGGCACAGAGGCCCCACGCTACATAACAAGTTACTTCCTATTATAATGCCGCAATACGGCATAGTGGTGCTGTTAAATAACTCTCCCCTACCTTCTGTTCTTTTTCAACCGATAACTGTAAACAGTAAACTGTTTAACCTTTCACTTGAACCCGGAATCCTTGAATCCTATTTTTCCAGTCTCTCACTGACCCGTTCGATGGAACGACATGTTCCCTTCTCGATATCACAATCCATTACGACACCCTGAAGCCATACGTCCTTTTTGGCAACCTCAAATCTGTTGGGCATCAATGTGAGAAATCTCTCGAGAGCAAGATCCTTCTTTACCCCCAGGATGGAGTCCATGGAACCGGTCATTCCCACATCCGTAATGTAGGCCGTACCGTTGGGAAGTATTCTCTCATCGGCCGTCTGGACATGGGTGTGAGTACCCACAACGGCGCTCACCTTCCCGTCGAGAAACCATCCCATGGCCTGCTTTTCCGACGTCGCCTCTGCATGCATATCGACGATAATGATATTCACCGCACTGGCTAATCCTTCGATTTCTCTTTCGGCAACCCTGAAGGGACAATCGAGGGGCTTCATGAATACCCTCCCCTCCAGATTGATTACACCGAAGGCCTTTCCAGAAGCGTCCTTCAGGGAAACACTGCCCCGTCCTGGAGAACCTGCGGGATAGTTGGCAGGCCTGAGGAGTGTTTCATAATCGTCGATAAACTCCAGTACCCCCTTTTTGTCCCAAATGTGATTCCCCGATGTCAGCACATCGATATCGTTTTTATAGAGCTCCTCAAGAACATCCCTGGTAACTCCTCGTCCTCCTGCGGCATTTTCACAATTCGCAATGACGATATCTATGTCATCTCGGGCGACTATGCGGGGAAGAAGATTTCGAACAGCTATTCTGCCCGGCTTCCCGACAATATCACCAATAAAAAGTATCTTCATGATCAGAGAATTCCCTATTTCGCGAAGTCCGACACCCGCATCTCCTTGATGACAGTGACCTTAATCTGACCGGGATAGGTCAATTCGGCCTCTATCTTTTTGATGATGTCATTACAGAGCATGACGGCATCATCGTCGGACATCTTTTCATTTTCCACCAGGATACGTATCTCTCGCCCCGCCTGGATGGCATAACACTTGTCAACGCCGTTAAAGGATTTGGCAACACGCTCCAGTTCAGCAAGCCGTTTTACGTAGGTCTCCAGCATCTCTCGCCGTGCGCCCGGCCGCGCCGCGGAAAGGCTGTCCGCCGCCTGTACGAGGACTCCCAGGAGCGTATTTGAATGGCCGTCATCGTGATGAGTGGCTATGGCATTGCAAATACGTTCCGGTTCACCATACTTTTTGGCATATTCCGCCCCTATGGCCGCATGAGGTCCTTCTACCTCGTGATCGACGGCCTTCCCTATATCGTGCAAAAGCCCTGCCCTCTTTGCCTCTTTTACATTCAACCCCAGTTCGGCCGCCATCATACCCGTCATATGGGCCACTTCCACGGAGTGAGTAAGGACATTCTGAGAATAACTTGTCCTGTATCGTAATCTTCCAAGAAGCATGATGATTTCGGGGTGAATGTCATGGACCCCCGCATCGAAGGAGACCCTTTCACCCGTCTCCCGAATAATCTTCTCTACCTCTTTTTTGGCATTATTGACAACTTCTTCGATTCGACCGGGATGAATCCTTCCGTCGGTGATCAATCGTTCCATGGATATCTTGGCCACTTCGCGACGTATGGGGTCAAAACAGGAGAGGACTATCGCCTCGGGAGTATCGTCAATAATCAGATCGACGCCCGTAGCCGCCTCTATTGCCCGAATATTTCTCCCTTCCCTTCCGATTATCCGCCCCTTCATTTCATCGGATGGGAGACTTACAACGGATACCGTATTTTCAACGACGAAGTCCGAGGCATATCGCTGAACGGCATAGGCGAGGATTTTCCTCGATTTCTTGTCGGCGTCGCGCTTGGTCTCTTCCTCTATCTTTCTTATCTTTCGAGCCGCATTTTGTCTCGCTTCAGAGGTCATTATCTGCACGAGATGATCCCTGGCCTCTTCGGAAGAAATACCGGCAATCGTTTCCAGCTTCGCCCGTTGTTCCTCGATGACCTTTTCAAGTGTCTTGTGTTTCTCACTCAATTGAGCCTCATTCTTGACGAGGGCATTTTCCCTGTTTTCCAGGTTATTTTCCTTTTGAATAAATTGATCCTGTCTCTTTTCAAGATTCTCCTCTTTTGAGTGGAGCCTGTTCTCCAGCTTATCGAGTTCCAGCTTCCGCTCTCTCGTATCGCGATCGAAATCATTCTTCGCCTTGAGAAGATGATCCTTCCCTTGCAGGATCGCTTCCTTCTTTATGTTGTCCGCCTCTTTCTTTGCCTCGCTTATAATTCGCGCCGCCAGATTCTCCGTCGACTCCAGATTCCTCATGGATACCCTTTTTCTCAAGAAATATCCTCCCGCAACACCAACACCCAAGGCTATCACTGCCGATACAAATATTACAAAACCGCTACCCATCAGTTCTTTTTCCTCCCCCCACAAAACTTAGACGCAACAGAGTCAAAGCCCGGCGCCATATTTTCACAGTATCCTTCATAAACAACCTCACAATCATACAGTAAGTTGTTAAAAGCTTACAAAAACTTTATACAAGGGATATGAAACGACAGGAAAACAGACTTTAAATCCGAAAGGTTATCTATCGAAAATTTTTCCAAATAAGACTTATCATGGTTGCCCAGTTCGTATTGACAACTGTAACAACCCCCCGCCTATGCCGTGTTAACTCTTTTTTGAACCTTATGTTATAGGTGGGCACCCTGTTGTAGCTTCAGGCCTTCCGCCGCTCCCCCTTTCAGGGTACTGGTGGACACGCACACCACGTACAAGGGAGGGCTCCCGTACTTAAGGTGTTGGAACAAAAAATTAAAGTTAATCACGCACATCGCAGGGGATCATAACATCCATTTCGGTCTTATCAATATAATTGATCAAATTTTCAGCTATACTTTCATACTGGTTACATAATTTTTCTTGTTCTTCGGTAACCTTGAACAGGTTCTCAGCAATATTTAATGTAACCATAATTGCAATACCTAACGTTGTTACATCTTTCGAATTTTTTTCTATCTCTTCCGCCTTTTCATTCACATACCGCACAACCTTCTCTACGTGGTCATCCCCTTTATCACTTACAACCGAGATATCCTGCCCCATTATTTTGATATTAAATCGTTTTTTCAAACGTATTACCTCTATAATCTCCCTAGGGCACCTTTACATCACTCAGCATAGTAAGCATTGAATCCACTTTCGTACGTGCAGTATCCTTTTCCTCTCTCAAAATCCTTATCTGATGTTTTGCCTCCCCCAACTCCTCGTCTTTACTTTGCAGCAAACCTTCCAGTTCGACATTCCTTTCCTTCAACAGAACATATTCTTCTGCAAGATTTTTTATTCTTTCTTCAAGCTCATTAAACTTACCTAATTCCACGATTTCCCTTATCTTTCCACTCTATGAGCATATTATTACACTTTCGTGCCCTTGGATTATGCCAAGTCACCTCCCAAAAGTCAAGAATCTATTTCTATCACATGCACCCCCCCTTCCAACAAAATAGGAAGAATCCGTCATAAATTGTGATAGATGACACACCCCTTATTGATTATTTTCCTGATTATTGCTAAAAACTACTGAACTGCAACAAAAGGATTGCCTAAGAGAAGGAGGAAAAGGGGCAGGCAGACGCCCCTCATTTTTGAGAGGTCACGGGCTCATTTTGCATGACTGCGGTGGAAGAGTAAATCCTTTTTTTGTTTGTTTTATCTTTAGATTTAGTGTATTTATCCGATGTAGGTATGTGAGTGGAAGAGGGATTAATGAAAGAGCACCAGGTGGAAAAGACCTATAAAGAAATAAATGAGAAGATAAGGCAACGCAAAGCAGTCGTCGTTACGGCGGAAGAGATTATCGACATCGTGGAAAGCAAGGGAAAGGCGGAAGCCGCCCGGCAGGTCGATGTCGTTACGACGGGGACCTTCAGTCCCATGTGCTCATCGGGGGCATTTCTCAACTTCGGCCATACCTCACCCAAAATGAGGGCTTCAAAGGCATGGCTCAACGATGTAGAGGCCTATGCGGGCATAGCGGCCGTAGACTGTTACATAGGGGCAACTCAGGTGGTGGAAGGAGATCCGCTGAACAGTGTTCATCCCGGCGAATTCAATTACGGCGGGGGACACGTCATTGAAGACCTCGTCTCGGGAAACGCAGTCAGGTTGCGCACCGAGTCCTACGGGACAGACTGTTATCCTGCACGGAAGTACGAGAAAAACATAACACTCCAGGACATGAGAGATGCAATCCTCTTCAATCCCCGCAATGCCTATCAGAATTATAATTGCGCCGTCAACCTGTCCGACAGAATTATCTACACATATATGGGGATCCTGAGGCCGCACATGGCCAATGCCACATACGCCACATCGGGACAACTCAGTCCCCTCTTCAATGACCCGTGGTTTAAAACAATCGGCATCGGCACAAGGATCTTTTTGGGCGGGGCGCAGGGATTCGTGGCCTGGCCCGGAACGCAGCACTCCTTCGACGTCATGAGGGGAGAGAACGGCATTCCCAAAGAGGGCGCCGGCACACTGGCCGTCATCGGCAACATGAAGGAGATGTCTCCCCAATGGCTGGTAGGGGCGAGTATGCTTGGCTATGGTGTCTCTCTCTATGTGGGAATCGGAATCCCCATACCCATATTGAATGAAGAAATCGCAGGGTATACGGCTGTCAGGGATAAGGATATATATGCCCAGGTCATCGACTATGGAGTCGATTATCCCAAGGGGGCACCGAAGAGCCTGGCCGAGGTAAGCTATCAGGATCTGCGCAGTGGAGAAATAAGGATCAATGGGGAAACAGTCCCGACGGCCCCCATGTCGAGTTACTCCAAGGCGCGGGATATCGCAAACATTCTCAAAGAGTGGATTGAAGAGGGAAAATTTCTGCTGGGTGAATCACAACAGCAGATCCCCTCGGGATAACCATCGACGGAACAGGATCCCGCGACCCCAATAAAGGGGAAAGTCCCCTTTAGGGGGATAAGCGCCTTAAAGAAATTATTTTCTGCCGGAAAGACGAAGAAATAATTTCTAACTTGCTAAAAGGAAAGAGTTCCATGAAGATCGGCAGATTCGTTCTCGTTATTCTCCTCGCAATGGTGCTTCTTATAATATTCGGGGATAAGGGTTTGATGGATTACCGCATGCTGAGTGGTAAACTGACGTCGCTGAAGGATTTCAATGCCGATATGGTTTCAGAGAACAGACTTCTGGAGAAAGAGATTCTTTTACTCAGAAAAGACTCGCACTATATAGAAATGACGGCACGAAAAGAACTGGGTATGATAAAAAAAGGCGATATCGTATATCGCTTTACGGATTAGATAACCACAATCCATTACGACGGGTATATTACATGGTTTCATTGAAAAAACTTCTCTCCGGTGAAAAAAAGGTTGTCGGCATCGATATAGGCTCAACAAGCCTGAAGCTGGCCGAGATATCGGGCAGTTATGAAAAATATACGCTGAAGAAACTTGCCCAGATACCTCTTGAACGGGGCGTCGTTGAAAATGGTCTGCTGGAGGACCCCGCCGTCTTTACCGAAACGATCAAGGCCCTCTTGAAGACCTCCCGATGCAAAACGAAAAACGTCGTCACTGCACTACCCGGACATTCCGTTATGATCAAGAAGGCAACCTTTGCCGCAGCGGAAGAGGAAGAGCTATACGACCAGATCATAGATGAAGCGGCGGAATACCTCCCCCTTGACAACATAGAAAACGTCGATTTTGATCTACACTTAATCGGTGAGAACGAAATGAATCCGACTCAGGTGGACGTCGTCATTGCAGCGGCAAGAAAGGATGTTATCAAGAGCTATAGAGACGCCTTCAAGAAAGCCGGTTGCACGATTTTCATCCTCGACGTCGATTCCTTCGCGCTGGAGACGGCCTATGAAGAAAACTACGACTTCGAGGATAACGACGTAGTCGTACTCATCAACATGGGCGCCAGCATAACGAATATAAATATCCTCAAGGGAGGAGGCTCTGTCTTCACACGGAACATACTTCAGGGCGGAGACACAATTACCGATACGCTGAAAAACAAGCTGGGCGTCTCCTTTGAATCGGCGGAAGTGGTAAAGGTGAGCGGTGTAGAAGGCCAGGACTATACGGCGGATGAACTTATCACCTATGGAGAACCCATTTTTCAGGAAATCGAGCGCTCCATCGATTATTTCGTCTCGACCTCGGGCGGACTCTTTATGAAGCACATCATTCTCAGTGGAGGGTGCGCAAAAATCCCGGGCATGGTCACGGTGCTCAGTGAGAGGCTTCACTGTGAAATCGAACTCTTCGATCCTTTCAAAAACATCAGCTGCGACAAAAAGGCCTTCCCTCCCGATTACATGAAAGATATGGCACTCGTGGCGCCCCTTGCAGTCGGTCTGGCCCTCAGGAGAATGGATGACAAATGATCAAGATTAATCTTCTCCCCTATAAGGAGGAGAAAAAACGAGCGGCCACGGTTCGCCAGATAGTGGCCCTATCGGCTACTCTCATCATATTCATCCTCGTCATCGGGACGTCCCATTTTTACATGACCATGACACTGGACCGGCTCGAAAGGGATGTCGATACTGCCACAAAAAAACTGGAAGAACTGACGAGGATTACGGGAGATCTGGAAAAATTCAAGCAAGACAAGGCACTGGTGGAGAAAAAGATCGCCATCATAGAGAGCCTGGAGAAAGGGAGAAGCGGTCCCGTGCGCCTCCTCGATGAATTTGCCACGCGGATACCAAAAGGAAGGGTGTGGCTCGTCACCATCGAACAGATAGGCACCAATCTGGTGGTTGAAGGCATGGCGAAAGACAATCCAACGATAGCGCTTTTCATGAAAACACTGGGAGAATCCCCCTATATACAATCGGTAGATCTCGTCTCGTCACGGCAGGAGACGGTTTTAGAAGTCAAGCTGATGCGCTTCAGACTATCGTGTACGACACAGCAGGTGTAAACTATGGCAATTACCGCTGAAGATATCAAAAACATGCCTCCCACGTACAAGCTGCTACTGGGAATTGCCGGATTTATCCTGATCGGATACTTCTATTTTTTCTACTTTCTTCAACCGGGCCTTGACAAGAAGACTAACCTTGAAGACAACCTCGGCAATCTGGAAAGGCGGATCATATCGAGACAGCGTGTCGTGAAACAGATCGAAACGCATAAAAAAGAGATAGCCAAGCTGAAGGCAAACCTGCAGATGGCGCTGGCCAAGCTGCCGGAAAAGAAGGAAATCCCGCGTCTTCTCAGCTCCGCTTCGCTGGCAGGCACGACAGCGGGGCTCGATTTCCTTCTCTTCGAGCCGATGAAACCGACACCCAGGGAATTCTATGCCGAAATGCCGGTAAAGATTATCGTCACAGGGGGCTATCACGATATCGCCCGCTTTTTTGACAGTGTGGCCCATCTCCCCCGTATAGTCAATGTAACGAACATCAAGATCAGGAGTACGCCAAAAGCCAAAGGGGAAGAGGGAGAAAATAGTCTGACGGTAGACTGTTTTTTAAAGACCTACATGTTCCTGGAGCAGGCGGAAGAGAAAAAGGATGAAACAAAAAAGACGAAATAACCTGACAATTGTCGCTCTGTCCTTACTTGCATGCCTTCTTTCCATTCAGGCACCCGTTGTGGCATTGTGTGATGATTCGGTGAATCGGGCAGGGGAACCCTACGCCTACGATGCAGAGGGAAAACCGGACCCCTTTCACCCCTTCATTGACGTAAACAAGAAGGAGAAAAAAGAGCAACCAGTGCAACCAGTGCAAAAAGGGGCGACAGTCGAGGCAGCGACAGAGGTCACACAAAAAGTTGGTCTCCGCTTTCTACCCCCCTTGCAGCGCTATGCTATAGAAGAGTTCAAACTCGTTGCTATCGGGGGCGGCAGCAAAAAGAGAATCGCCATAGTGGAGGATTCCAAGGGAAAATCTTTTTCACTCTACAGGAATTCCAAGATCGGCATGAATGAAGGAAGGGTAATCAAGATACTCGACGACGAGGTAATCATAATGGAAAAAGTAGGAGACGCCATGGGAAATATCACTCCCCGGCG
>Ga0307990_1001510_pt1 | contig 19591 bp, 17 predicted proteins | sample EllFjometagen129_FD_203168 | JGI IMG/M metagenome (GOLD analysis project Ga0307990, IMG submission 203168) | Marine microbial communities from Ellis Fjord, Antarctic Ocean - #129 | ecosystem: Environmental > Aquatic > Marine > Unclassified | place: Southern Ocean | collected 2014-10-08
AGGCCGGCTTTACGCCCGTAAGCGCCGCCGAGGCAGCCAAGGTCGGCGACCTGATCATCATCACCCTGCCGGACGAGGTCCAGGCGACCGTGTACGAGAACGACATCAAGCCCAACCTCAAGCCCGGCGCGACGCTTGGCTTCTGCCACGGCTTCAATGTGCGTTTCGGCTGCATCGTGCCGCCCGAGGGCATCAACGTTGTCATGATCGCCCCCAAGGGTCCCGGACACACCGTGCGAAGCTGCTACGTCGAAGGCTCGGGCGTCCCCTGCCTGATCGCTATTGAGAAAGACGCCACCGGCACGGCCCACGATATCGCCTTGGCCTGGGGCATCGGCATCGGCGGCGGCCGGGCCGGGATCATCGAGACGACCTTCACCGAGGAAACCGAGACCGATCTGTTCGGCGAGCAAACCGTCCTGTGCGGCGGGCTTACGAGCCTTGTCAAGGCCGGGTTCGAGACGCTCACCGAGGCCGGCTATCAGCCGGGCATCGCGTACTTCGAGGTCCTCCACGAGTTGCTGCTGATCATCAAGCTGATGTCCGAGGGCGGCCTTAGCTATATGCGTTACAGCATTTCCAACACGGCCGAGTGGGGCGACCTGCACGTCGGCCCGCAGATCATCGGCCCTGAAGTCAAAGCGAACATGAAGAAGGCCCTGGGGGCAATCCAGGATGGCAGTTTCGCCAAGGAATGGCTCGCAGAATGCCAGGCCGGCAAGCCGAACTTCAAGAAGCTCTACGAAGCCGACAAGGACCACCCCGTCGAGGTCGTCGGTCGGCAGCTCCGCCAGATGTTCTCCTGGATGGATGCCAAGGATACTCCCGAGGAGTAGCCCGAAAAGGCACATCCTACCCAGCACGTATCGCGGCGGTCCGGCAATCCGGGCCGCCGCGTCTGTTTTTTTTACCGCCCGCACGGGACAACTGGAGGGTTATACCTTATGAGCAATTCGGGTATACCAGAATCGCCGAGCCGACACACTATCTCGTGGCAAATAGAGCACTCCTTCCGAGATAGCCATCGCCGAAAGCCCTGCCCGTAGAGACTGGGCTTGGCGTATGGAACGCCCGACACTGAAAGTGCCTACACGCACAGAAAGAAAGGAACCTGTCATGACCGAATCGCGACGCGACTTCCTTGCCGGCAGCGCAGCGCTGGCAGCCGCCGGCGCCATGGGCGCCCTGAACGCCAAATCTGCCCAGGCCGAGAAACCCAAGACCGACGCCGAAATCACGAAGACAGACTATAGCGACACCACCTACACAGTGCGTCCCATCGGAAGAGTCAGCAATCGCAAGGGCAAGCCCGTTCAACTGGAGATATACGAACCATACATCCCCGGCCTGCTGCGATTCGAGAAATGCAAGCGAGTGATGGTGGTCTGGTGGTTCCACAAGAATGACACAGCCAAGAGACGCGGCGTCCTGAAAGTCCATCCGCGCGGCAACAAGGACAATCCGTTGACTGGCGTGTTCGCCACCCACTCTCCGTGCCGACCTAACCTGATCGCCCTGACCACCTGCAAGGTCCTGTCGGTCAAAGGCGGCCTGATCACGATAGAGTCAATCGACGCCTTCGACGACACGCCGATTCTCGATCTGAAGTCCGTCTGAGCAGCCTTACGCAAGATGCAAAAACCACGAGCAAGTGACACGTAGACCAGGGCAATCTGGAATTATTTCTGAAGCTCCTTCCAGAGCCCTTCTTCGGCCTTGTGGAACTTGTCGAAGGTTTCCATGAGGCTCTTGAGGATCTCGCTGCGAGCCTTGGCGTACTCTGGAGCGTCAGATTTTACTTCCTTGAGACTTCGCAGTTTCGATATCGCCTGGTCAAGCTGAGTCGCCCCGTCCGAGAACGATCGCACGGCCGCGTACAGGTTCTGCGATCGCAGCTCCTTGCGATTCGGGTTATGCAGCAGTCGCCACGGATTGCGGCGGATTTCCTCGCTGGCGGCCTTGAGGTTCACCGACACCAGCGCGAGGTTGTCCAGCATCTCGTCGATGTTGTCGCGATTTGTCGCGACGATCTCCTTAACCTGTTGGCTGACGGTGGAGAAATCGCCGGCGACCTTCAGGATTTTCGTATTGGCCTCCCGCAGTCCAGCCAGCAACTCGCCGATGTCTTTTTTCGTGTAGGCGTCGATCTGTCTGGCGGCGCTGCTGACGGAATCCATCGTTTCTTTGACCTTCGGTCGGGTCTCGGCGATCATGCCCGCAAGCTCGTCGGCCGCGGCGCGAACCTTCCGCATCAGCGAGTCGTTGACGTTGGGATCGAGTTGCGTATCCACGCTGCCCAGCGCCCGGCTTAGCTTTGCAGCCATCGATTTATCGGATTTCGGATCCAGTTGATGGGCAAGGCTGGCCGTGGCGGTGTTGATGTTCCCGGCTGAGCTATGGAGCTTGCCCACAAGCGATTTCGGGTCGGTCGCGACGGTTTCCGCCTCGATGTTTCCTACGAATCTGTTAAACGTTTCGGAGGCCTTGTCGATCTTACCCGCAACCCCGTGGATCTCAGCCAGCAAGCCCCCTGCTTGGTTGGGTTCGAGTTCCTGGCGAATCCGCAGCGATGTCCTCTCCATGTTCCTGGCCATGGTGCTGATGTGTGCCATAACCTGGTCCAGCCCGCCGCTGAGGGCGACGGGATGCTTGGCGTCGGCCAACTGCTCACTGACGCCGAGCCTGAGCAAAACGATCTTCGCCAGGCCGATGGGCGGTGAAATGACCACGGCTTTCGCATCGCTGAAAACCGCGACGTCATCGCGGTCGAGTTGGGCGTAGTAAAAGCACGCGTTGGCGTCGGGCCTGGCCTCAACGCGATGGACTCGCCCGATCTTCGCGTCGCCAAGGGTTAACGCCGCGCCCTCGATTACGCCCAGCGAGCCCGTATCCTGGCTGACTCTGAAAACGACCGTCTGCCCGCGCGTACTGAAGAGGTCGGCCGCTCCTACCCACAGCACCACAGCGGTAGTGATGACCAGCGCGACCAGGACGAACAGCCCGGCTGTCAACTCGTTGTATTGCTTCTTCGGCATCGTTGCTCTCCGATAATATCGTTGTGATCTCCGCCGGCGAGTTCGTCACCGACCTCGGCCAACGCCAAGGATATCCTCGGCATAGCCGCTGCTGAGCCGCCTGGCCGTGATTGGCCCATCCGACTCGCCGCGCAGGAACTGGCGGATGATATCGCCGGCTGGGCTTCTTCCGGCCTGGTCGTCGCGAATTTCCTCAAACTCCTGCCTCGATCCCATCTTCAGTATCCGGCCGCGATCGAGCATGGCCATGCGGTCGGCAATTCGAAACGCCGAGTCCATCTCGTGCGTGACCACCACACTGGTAACGCCCAATTTGTGGGAAAGGTCCATTATCAGTTGGTCTATCTCGGCGCTGGTGACCGGGTCCAGCCCGGCAGAGGGCTCGTCGTAAAAAAGAATCTCCGGGTCCAGGGCTATCGCACGAGCCAGGCCGGCCCGCTTCTTCATACCGCCGGATATCTCCGCCGGCATGCGGTCCAGAGCTTCCCGCAAGCCCACCAGTTCGAGTTTAATCCGGACGATTATGTCGATGGTGTCCGAATCCAGATTGGTGTGCTCACGCAGCGGAAGGGCCACGTTCTCGCCGACTGTCATGCTGTTGAAAAGCGCGCCGGATTGAAACAGGATCCCAAAGCGTTTGCGAGCCTGGTCCAATTCGGCCTCGCCCATTTCACCGAGGTCCCGGCCAAACAGTTCGACTCGTCCCGCGTCAGGCCACATCGAACCGATCATGTGCCGCAGCAGCGTGCTCTTACCGCACCCGCTGGGACCCATGACAACCATCGTTTCGCCCGGCAGGACGTCAAGGTCCACACCATCGAGCACCGCCCGCGTGCCAAAACGCTTGACCAGGTCGATCACGCGGACAACCGGCGACTCCCGATTCGGGTTATCCTGGACTACTTCAGACATAGGCTTAATCGACAGGTCCTCTCACACTTTGTAGATGTAGAAAACAACGGTAAACAAACAGGCCGCGACTATTATAGCGACGATGGAATACACAACCGTCATAGTCGTAGCCCGGCCGACGCCTTCGGCACCACCCTTCACCTTGAGCCCTTCGTAACAGGCTATCAGGCCGATAAGCAGGCCGAACACCCCCGCCTGGAAAAGTCCTGTGAAAAAATCGCGATATTCGAGTTGCTCGCGCATGCGCTGCCAGTAGCCCACGTGAACTTCCGGCCCGAGCGTCAGGCCGGCCAGGTAGCCTCCCAGAGCAATCATGACGTCCGCCACAACAGACAGCAGCACGGTGACCACCAGAGTGGCCAATATTCGCGGCACGACCAGGAAACGTATCGGGTTCAGAGCGGTGGCCTCGAGGGCTTCGATTTCTTCGGAAACAACCATCGTGCCCAACTCGGCCGCGATGGATGCCCCTGCAAAGCCGCACATCACGATCGCCGTGATGATCGGCCCGAGCATCCGAAAGCCCGCGACGCCGATAATGTTGGCGATCTTGTCTTCCTGGCCCCAAGGCGCCAGCGGCGGGGTCATCTGGAGAGCGAGTATCACGCCTATGAAGACCTGCACCAGTACCACGATACCCAGGCTGCGCATGCCGATCCGAATGATCTGTGCGGCCAGGGCATCCCGACCGAAGCGAACGCCTGGCACAAAGAGTCCGCGAAACGCCAATCGCGAGGCCCGACCCAGCAGCAGCGCCATGCCTCCGCAATATCGCACGCACGCCAAGGCCAGGGCGCCTAAACGTTCCACCATGTTTGGCTGGATTGGCTCGCGGGACATGCCTATGATAGGGCCTCCTCAACAGTCGCGTGAATATCGAAAACATCATCAAGCCGCGTTATCTCAAATATGCTCCGCACGCGAACAGTAAGAGCCGCCAAGCGAAGAACCACCCCCTGCCGCTTGGTCCGGCCGAGCAGTTTTACCAGGCTCGCAACGCCTGAAGAATCCATGTATGGCACCTCGGCCAAGTTCACGATGATCCGCTCGGGCTTCTGATCCATCACCACCAGCAGCGACTGTTGAAACTCGCTCGATCGGCTGAGATCCACATCGCCCTGAACGTCCACGACGGCCGAGCCACTGATCCAGCGAACACTCTTCACGCATTGTCTAATCGACTCGTCCATCTATCACTCTCTCCCTCGGGCTTGTTCGAGCCGTTTAACCATCGTCAGAACGGTCCCGCCGCCCTCGGCCGGGTTGTACTCGATTCGATCCATGCACTCGGTCATGATATGCAGCCCCAGGCCGCCCGGCTGCAAATTGTCGCGGGGCGGCGGGGTCATATGCTCTCGCTCGACGCGGCGCCCGCAGTCTCGAATACTGATTCGCACGCCATCGGGCAGTTTTGTCCAATCCAACTCGATCTCTATCGGCTGATCCGCGACGCCGTCATAGGCGTGGCGGATAACATTGGTCAAGGCCTCGTCAACGCTCATCACCACTCGCGTGATACAGTCTTCGTCGAAGCCTATGCTGCGGCACAGGCCGTCGACTGCCCCGCGGACCACCGCGAGGTGAGTCGGCGAGGAGAATACCCTCAGACGTATCGGGCGATCGGGCGGCGGCTTCGTCATTGCCCTTTGCCTCCAGGATCGCCGGGCTTTCGGTCGGCCAGCCACTGACGCCATCGCTCGATGGCCAACCGACGATCCGCCGTCGGAGCCCAATAACGGTACTCCCGATTCGTGCCGGTAATCTTCTCCAGTGCAACTATAGCCGCAAAACGCACCTCGGCATAGCTGTCACCCAGACGATCGACGAGATACGGCACGGTCTTGGGGTCCTTCTCCCGTCCAGCCTGGAGAATCGCCTCCATGCGAACGTCCTCATTGCTGCTCTGGAGCCGCCCGTAAAGAGTGCGTTCGTCCGGCTCATAGTGCTGGGCATCACCCGCTATCGTGGGCGGCTCGAACTCCCGCTCGGGGTTCACAGGGTCGCAGCCACCGATACAGGCATTAGCCGTCAACAGCAAAGCCCAAAGAATGATCCACGAAGTTCTCAAGTGCATAAGCCTCAAGAGATTTCATCGGCATCGAAAGGAAACGGGTAGAGCAATACGAAGGATTATAGGGCAGGCCTCTGGACGTGCAACATGCATTTGTGTGCAGAGCAATACATCGCCACGGCCCGTCAGCGCAAAAGCCAGGCCGCCTCGACATGCGTCGCGGCGGCCTGGCGTTTGGTTGAACCGACTGGTCTTTCCGTGAAAAAACTTAGTAGCTCCAGCCCTTTCGCGGCACTCGGCCGAGAAGAGCGGCGGCTTCCTTGGTCTTGACCACTCGCTTGACGGGGTCGCATTCGATCTTCTCGCCGGGCTTGTTGAGCTTGATCGCAACGCAGCCAAGCAGCATTAGTTCGGTCATCGGGCCGGCGTAGAGGAAGTTGCTCTTGGGGTAATCCCAAGGCTTGTCGCCCTTGATCGCCATGACCCACTCTTGGTGATGGCCGGGCGACTTGGGGATCGAGATCTTCGACTCGGCGCGATTCTTCATGGCCGACTCGGGAATCAGTCGCGGGCTGTTAGCGTAGTCGCCCTGCACGTAAAGCACGCCCTTGGTGCCGAAGAACAGCGATGCGCTGTTGGCGAGCTTCTTGCCTTGCATCTCCGGGGGGGCCTTGGGCTTGAGCCCGCCGGCGTACCAGTGGGAGGTGAAGGCCTTGCGACCATTCTTCTCCGGGAACTCCCACTTGAAGTGGCTCTTGCTCGGGAAGGTTTCGGGCTGGCCGCTGCCTTCGACAGCAAGCAGTTCGACGCTGGTCGGATAGTCCGGCTGCATCGACCAGTTGACGCAGTCCCATGTGTGACAGCCCATGTCGCCGACGGCACCACAGCCGAAATCGAGCCAGCCGCGCCACTTGAAGCCGTGCAGGCCATCATGGAAATCACGGTAAGGCGCCGCGCCAAGCCAGCAATCCCAGTCCAGGCTGTCCGGGACCGGCTTGGTCGGCGGACGCTTGCTGATGCCCTGAGGCCAGACCGGGCGGTTCGTCCAGGTGTGAATCTCCGTGACATCGCCGATGACCCCGCCGCGAACCCACTCGACCACGATCCGGTTGCCGCGATTGGCATGGCCCTGGTTGCCCATCTGTGTGGCGACCTTCTTCTCGGCGCAAACCTTAGTCATCAGGCGGGCTTCCTCGACCGACCAGGTCAGAGGCTTTTCGCAGTAAACGTGCTTGCCCATCTTCATCGCCATAAGCGCCGCCGGGGCGTGCGAATGGTCAGGCACAGCCACGGTCACCGCGTCGATATCTCCATGCTTCTCTTCGAGCATCTTGCGGAAATCCTGGTACGCGCCTGCCTTGGGCCACTTCCCGGGCATTTTGCCCCAGCGCTTCTTATCGACGTCGCAATAGGCCACGCAAATGCCATCCTTGCCGTTCGCAAGGCGAAGGTGCGCCCCGCCACGACCACCAGTGCCGATAAAGGCATAGCCGATCTTGCTGTTGACGTTCTGGGCCGAGACGATCCGCGGCGCCACGAATGCAAGAGCGGACGCCCCAGCCACGCCCTTGATGAACTGCCGACGAGTGATTGATTTCTTCATGTGTATGTTCCCGCCATTACTGGCTGTTGCGGCATGCGGCGGACAAGTACGCCAATGCCATGCTCCCGAAATATTCTTTGACCGACTGCGCCACGAGCCCAGCCGAGAAACAACTACATCAATGTTACACGCCTCGCCCATTCATGCAACACCGGAGCAAAGCCCGGCCGCACAAAAAAGCGACGCGCCCCGTAGTAACCTGCCGTCCTCTTGCATATTCAAACACCTGATCTGGCGAAGAGTTGCCCTTAACTATTTTCTGATTCCGCCTTCACCTGCGAGACAAACCTATCAGCCAGGCGTGTCGGCTGAGGCAGGCGAAAGCCTCGTCCGGCCCGGGTGGGTGATCGGCTCGATGCGAACCGACCCCGCCAAGCGCCGCTGAAGCGCAATCGCCTCCTTCGGCGAAATGTCCCACGAGTGAAGCATGATCTATTTGAGGACGGCCCGGAACGCGTCAATCGCCGCGTCGATACCGGCGGCGGCGACTGTCAGGTTGGTCACGGCGCGGACAGTCTCGGGTCCCATTGTGAGCAGCAGCACGCCGGCGGCCTGGAGTTTCGCAACGAAGTCGACCGCAGGCATTGAGGTCACGCGGAAGACGACGATGTTGGTCTCCACGTCGGTCAGGTCCAACTCGATTCCCGCCATGGCGGCAAGCGCCTCAGCCAGTTTGCGGGCGTTGGCGTGATCGTCGGCAAGTCGCTCGCGATGGTTTCGCAGCGCGTGAAGCGCCCCGGCCGCGATTATTCCGGCTTGCCGCATCCCGCCGCCGAACATCTTTCGAATGTGCCGCGCGCGAGCGATGAATTCCTCGCTACCCGCCAGGGCCGAGCCAACCGGCGCGCCCAGGCCCTTGGAGAAACACACGCTGACCGAGTCGAAATATCCGGCGTACTCGCTCTCGGGTATTCCCGTCGCCGCGGTTGCGTTCCACAACCTCGCGCCGTCCATGTGCATCCCCAGGCCGGCTTGCCGGGCGGCCTGGGCGACCTCGGCGACTTGCTCAATGGGCCAGATGCTCCCGCCGCCGCGATTGTGGGTATTCTCGACGCAGACGAGCCTCGTCCGCGGAAAGTGAAGATTCGCCGGCCTGATCCCAGCCCGAAGGTCGTCGGCCGTGAACATGCCCCGCCGCGTCCGCAGCAGCCTGCACATAACGCCGGACAGCGCCGCCGGCCCGCCGCATTCGTAGTAGTAAATGTGCGCGTTCTCGCACATCACCACCTCGTCGCCCGGCTGGGTGTGACACCGCAGCGCCACCTGGTTGGTCATCGTACCGGAGGGCATGTACAGCGCGGCGGGCTTACCGAGAATCTCCGCCGTCTCCCGCTCCAGTTCCCCTATCGTCGGGTCCTCTTGGAACACGTCGTCGCCGACGGGCGCCTCGGCCATCGCCCGCCGCATCTCGGGCGTCGGTTGGGTTATGGTGTCGCTGCGAAGGTCGATAATCCTGATCATCAGCGCAGCTCCAGCACGTCCTGCATATCGTAGAGGCCGGGCTTCTTGCCTACGAGCCACTGGGCCGCCCGAAGCGCGCCGCGGACGAACGTATCGCGAGTGTGCGCGGAATGGCCCACGTGGATTGTCTCGCCAAGGTTGCCGAAGTGAACCGTGTGCTCGCCGACCGTGTCGCCAAGGCGAAGAGCGTGCATGCCGATTTCGCCAGGCTGGCGCGGGCAGACTCCGCCCCGGCCTAGAACCGCCACCTCGCCATAGTCCTTGCCAAGCGATCGGCAGACGCTCCTTGCCAGCGAAATCGCCGTGCCGGACGGGGCATCCTTCTTGAAGCGGTGGTGAGTCTCCTCGACGTCAATGTCGTAGTCCGGCCCGAGCGCCTGGGCCACCATCGCCACGGCCTTGAGCAGCACGTTGATGCCCACCGAAAAATTCGCCGCCTGGATGATCGGTATCTCGCGAGCGCTATCGGCGACCTCAGCCTGCTGGCTTGCGGTCAGGCCCGTCGTGCCGATTATCATGGAAATCTTCCGCTGCAGGCAAACGGGCAGGAACTTCATCGTGCCCTCTGGCAGGGAGAAGTCGATCATCACGTCAACCTCGGCGTCATCGGGCAGGTCTGCGGTGACCTTTACACCGAACAGCCCGGCCCCGGCGAGTTCGCCGACGTCCCTGCCGATAGCCTCGTGCCCGGCCATCTCCATCGCGCCGACAATGTCAAACGATTCTGCCTCAATAGCCAGTGCCGCAATCCGCCGCCCCATTCGCCCGGCAGCGCCGGGAATCGCAATCTTCAACATTCTTCTGTCCTTTGATGCCGTGGTTCGCAAACGTCCAGACGCAGACCGGAAGTATAGCCCCCAAAAGGCGTGAAGGGAAGAACCGCCGGCCAAACCGTCAGCCGATCGTCTCGACGATAAACTTACGCACCTCGCCTTCGTCGTTGTCGATGGCGGCGCAGCGGGTGGGCAGGTCCATCAGGCAGTCGATGGCTTCGTGGTGGCCGATGTCCTGACCGGTGGCTTGTTTGATGGCGGCGGGGAACTTGGCCGGGTGCGCCGTTGCCAGGCAGACCACCGGATCGCCACCCTGCCCCGCCAATTGCCGCGCCACCGACACGCCGACGGCGCTATGCGGGTCCAGCAGGTATTCGTGATCCTGCCAGGTCGTGCGAATCGTCGCCAGCAATTGCTCCTCATCGGCCGAGGCGGAGGCGAACAGCGGATCGACATCGCCGCCGGCGTCGGGCTCGACCGTCAGCGAGCCAGTATCGCGCAGGCGATCCATCAGCGCCCGAAGCATGGCCGGATTGCCGCCGACGCGGTAATAGAGGTAACGCTCGAAGTTACTGGCGACCTGAATGTCCATCGACGGCGCGAGCGTCCGCCAGACCTGGCCCAGCGAATATTCACCCGTGTTGAAGAACCGCGAGAGTATGTCGTTGCTGTTGGTCGCCAGGATGAGCCTGCTGATGGGCGCACCCATTTGACGGGCGTACCATCCCGCCAGAACGTTGCCGAAGTTGCCCGTCGGCACGCAGACGCGGACGCTGCTTTCGCCGGTAGCCTGGCAGACATCGAACGTCGCCTTGAAATAGTAGACGATCTGCGCCAGCACCCGAGCCCAGTTGACACTGTTGACCGCGCCCAGGTTGTATGTCCGCTTGAAGTCCAAGTCGCCCGCCAGCGACTTCATGATGTTCTGACAATCGTCGAACGAGCCATTCAAGGCCAGGTTGTGGACGTTGTCGTCCAGGACGGTCGTCATCTGCCGCTCCTGGATCGGCGAGACCGCCCCGGCGGGGTGCATCACGAAGATTCGCACGCCCTTGCGCCCGCGAACGCCGTAGATGGCAGCGCTGCCGGTGTCGCCGCTGGTGGCGGCGAGGATGTTCATCGTCCCCTGCCGCCGGGCGAGGATGTACTCGAACAGGTTGCCCAGCAGTTGCAGCGCAATGTCCTTGAACGCCAGCGTCGGGCCGTGGAAAAGCTCCATCACGAAGAGGTCGCCGACTGGCACGGTCGGCGCGACAGCCTGGGGAAACGCCTGGCCGTAGGTACGGTCTATAAGCTCGCGGAGGTCCGCCTCGGGTATATCCGTCGCGAACAAGCGGATCACTTCGAACGCCAGTTGCGGGTAACTCAGGTCCCGCCAATCATCGAGTTTGTCGGCGACGTTCGGGATGGACTCCGGAATGACAAGCCCGCCGTCGTCGGCCAGGCCCATCAGAACCGCCTGCTGAAAGTCGATAGCGCCGATCTGTCCTCTTGTCGAAACGTATTTCATAGGTAGGTCGTCACAGTCTGGAGATATCGCGATCTTCCCGCTGCTGCCGGCGGGTGGCTTCCTTGAGTGTACGTTTTTCCTTTCGCGTAAGGCTGGCGAGCCCGTCGGTGCGAATCTTGTCGAGCACTCGGTCGATCTCGGCCTGCTCGTCGCGTCGCTGGCGCATCTTGCGTTCCCACACGCCGCGATTGACCTTGCGAGCCGCCCCCTGAGCAGTGCCCTTGAACCGCGGAATAACCCACACCCACATCGCCGCCATGCCCGCCCCGCCGAGATGGGCGACCTGCGACCAGAAGCCACCAGAATAAACGCCCGCCTTGAGGCTGCTGAGCAGGTAGAGAATCATCCCGCCGAAGATGACGATCGCGCCAAGGCGTATCGGCACGGGGAAGAACAGGAAGATTATGCGGAAGTGCGGGAACAACACCGCGCACGCCAGCAGAATACCATACACGCCGCCGGAAGCGCCGATCAGGGGCATCCACCGAGGGTTGCCGAGCATCAGCCCGACTATCACATACAAAAGCCCAGCCACGACACCGCAGCTAAGGTAAAATCGCAGGAACCGCCTCGGACCCCACAACTGCTCCAGCGGCGTGCCGAACATGTACAAGCCCAGCATGTTAAGCCCTATGTGCCAGAGGCTTGTCGTGTCGTGAAGGAACTGGAACGTCAGATACCGCCAGACCTGCCAGAATCCCCCCGCCATCGCTCCGAGCCAATCGCTGATGCGGATGTTGAAGCCAAGATCAAAAACCAACTGGAACACGAACACCGCCAGGTTGATTATCAGCAACCATTTGACGGCCTTGGAGGGCTTGGGCAGCCCGGCGGATATACCGCGCATCATCCCCCCCCCGCCGCCGGTGAAGGCGGCATCATCTTTCATGTATGGCCTGTCATGCAAACCCATCTAAGCTGGCCTCTCGTCCCTTAATCTTAGGCATCTATCCGTCTATCCGCCACTGATGAGCCTACGTACACTGTCGCAACCACCACAGGCCCAGCGTCGCGATCGTCTTACCGTCGTGTATCCGTCCGTCGGCGACCATAGCCCGCACATCGGCCTCGCTGCGAATATCGGTCTCTATCTGCTCGTAGGTTTCCAATCTCTGCGTCCCGGCCGAGAGGTCCATCGCGGCGAATACGTGCATCAACTCGTCGCACGTGCCAGGCCCGCTGTAAAACTGGCCCAGCTTTTCGATTCGCCCTGCCGAGTAGCCGGTCTCCTCTGTAAGCTCGCGAGAGGCCCCAACGGCCGGGTCCTCGCCGTCCTCGATCCGCCCGGCAGGGAGCTCGTAAAGCGTCTCTTCGACCGCGAACCGGTAGTTGCGGATCAATACGATCGACCCATCGTCAAGGATCGGCAAAATCACGGCCGCTCCGTTGTAACGAATCCAGTCGCGCTGAACCACCCGCCCATCAGGCATGCGCACGCCGACCTTATGGACTTCGGCAACCCGGCCCTTGAAGACTATTTCGTCGTACTCGAATCTCTTATCGTTCATAGTAAGATCACCATCCTCCCCCACCGCCACCACCGCCGCCACCACCGGAGGAGCCGCCGCCACCGGAACCACTGGACGATCCAGGCGCCGTAGAGGCGCTGGACAGGGCCGAGGAAAGCGAACTGCCAAGCGAGCCCGCGAACGCCGTAGCGCCGACGGCTGTCCAGGCCCCGCCATGATACCAACCCGGCCGGTAGCCGCCCTCAACGGCCGAGGCGGCGCGGGACAGAACGTCGTCGAACTTCTCGGCCCACTGGTTATCCACGCCGAGCGCCAAGGCGTACGGCAGGAACTTCTCGAAAAGCTCCGGCGTGCGCTCGGGCGGCGTGGCGGATTCCAGCAGTTCCCCCTCGGCCGTGGCGAGGTACATACGGAAGCCCTCGATCTGGTCCATGACCTCGCGACCCTCTATGGTGGGCTGCTTGAGAAGCTGGAAGAACCACCCGTTCGCGGCGATCAGGACGATGAGAATCGGCAGCGTCCATAAGCTGGTCGTGTAGGCCAGCATGCCGACTAGAACGGCCTCAGCGATGAGAAACGGGAAAGCGAAGAGCGTGATAACCATAGCCCCGCCGGCCGAGCCGATCTTGCCCAGCCCACGCGAGGAGCGGACCTGAGCCCATGCGGAGACGACCCCTCGCACGAGAGCCACGCAGGCGAACGTCCAGAATGCCAGGAACAGGCACAGGAAGAGCGCTACCGGGTTGCCGCTTACGGCCAGGTCGGCCAGACCCATTCCGGCAATCGCCAGAGCCGTCAGGATCGCGCCCGGAATGAACCAGCCGATGTTAGTGAGGAAGAGCTTGCCCTTGTACTCGTCGGCCAGCTCGGCCTTGATGCCCTTTATTACCTTGGCTAACCTGGCGTGGCTGCGGCGGAGCAGTTTGACGCTGTTGCCGCCCGAGAACAGCTGATTCCAGACCTCCGTTTCGGCCCGGCTCAGTGGGTTGCTTGCGGCGTGGCTTTCTTTTTGCAGGCTGTATTCACCGTCGTCGTCCTCGATGCGCAAACGCCGCTTGACTGCCAGGCTGAGCACCTCGGCGGCCAGGCATGTCTTGTCATAGCCCATTCTCAGCAGGTAGCGCAGGGAGGCGGGGCACATCCCGCCGGGCGGCTCGAAGTGCGGGAAGATCACGCCCTTTTCGGGGTCGCGCCCTACGCGGAACCACGCGAATGCGTAGTAGGATGACATCAGGATCACCCCCAGCAGGCCGACCAGAACCATGCCGTTGTCGGCCAGGAAGTTCGCCATCGCCTCGGCCCCGGTCGGCGGGGTAACGAAGCCCTTGGGGAAAGTGGCGACTATCGTCAACCCTTCGCCGATCTTCAGCGGGCGCGTCACGCGGAACTGCACCTTGCCCCGGCCATCGATCTCAGACTTGTAATCCTTGCCATCGTCGCCCTTTGGGCCCGTGTAGGCCTCGTGGGCGATATCCTGGATCGGAATGCCCCCCGGCAGCGTTACCGTGGCCGACGCCTTGTCGATGGGAAAGTCCCACTCGTTGCCGGTGACGTTCCAGTAAAGTTCGTCATGCTTCTCAAAGAACCCCAGGACCGTGCGGGTCGGGCGGTACGTCAGCGTGTAGGTGTAGACGCCCTTCTTCAGGAGAGTGCCTTTGTCACCGATGTATATCCGCTTGTAACCAATGTGGCTGGTGTCAACATGCCAACGCTCGGCCTTGCCGTCGCGCAGGACTCTCGCTACGTCGTAATCGATCCACACCTTGCCCCACCACTTCGGGTGATAGTAGTCCGTCGGCAAGTCCCGGAAGATGCCTCGCTTGATCTTCTTGCCCTCGGCGCGGACCTTGATCGTCTCGGTCACCGTAATCGTGGCGTCTTTGGCGACGACTATATCCGCGTGGTAGGCGAGTATCCGTTCGTCGGCTCGCGCCGTCGCCGGCGTGCCGGCCAGGCATATCGCCGCCGCCAGTAGAACTGCCACCAGTGTGCCGCTTCTACGCATCTTCAATTCTCCACTTGCCTGATTGAGAGCCTGGCTCCATCGGTTACTTACCAGCCTCGCCGTGCTGAGCGAGTTCAACCTTCGGTGCCTGGCGCTCGGTGGCAATTTCGATCTCGAAAAACGACGCCTGTTTGAACTTGAACAGCCCGGCGACGATGTTGCTTGGGAACGCCTGGCAGCGGATATTGTAGTCCCGCACGGCCCCGTTGTAGTAGCGGCGGGAATACTGGATCTGGTCCTCGATCTCCGTGAGCTGCTCCATTAGTTGGCGGTAGTTGCTATCGGCCTTGAGGTCCGGGTAGGCCTCAGCCAGGGCGAACAGTTGCTTGAGATGGTCGGTAAGAGCGTTTTCGCTGTGTGCGGCTGCGCGGCGGTTTTCGGTCTGCTCGTCCTGCTGGGCCTGGCCGCGAAGGCGGACCACCTCGGCCAGCACGGTTTTCTCGTGTTGGCTGTAGCCTCGCACGCACTCGACGAGATTTGGAATGAGGTTGTGTCGGCGTTTGAGTTGCACATCGATGCCGCTCCAGCCTTCGAGCATCAGGTTTCGGCTTCGTACGAGGCGGTTGAACGCCCACACCAGCCAAGCAAGAAGCCCGACGCCGAGTACCTCGGTCAGAACCAGCACCATTTGCGTGGAAATCGTCGCGATCATGCCCACAAGGTCACGATTACGCGGGAGATTGTCAAGCCCAAGGCCCACCTTGCGTCAAGAGCTGGCGGACTGGGCAGTTGAATCGCAGCCTGAGGCGTGTATTATGGTCCGATGGTTTCCGTGATTCTTCTGGCGTAAGGACTCCCTGCCTCGTGAAGACAAAGCGTGTAGCGATATTAGGCTCAACTGGCAGCATAGGCTCGCAGGCGATAGAGGTCATCGCCTCCCAGCCAAGCCTGACTGTCTGCGCGCTGGCGGCAGGCAATAATTGGAAGCTCCTTGGAGAGCAAGCCCGCCAGTGCCGCCCGGAAGCAATCGCGATGGCCTCGCCGGAAAGCGCCGAGGCGTTTCGCTCGGCCTGGAACGCAGGCGACATGCCGGAAATCCTTTCCGGCCCGGACGCAATGACGGAGATCATCCGCCGAACTCGCCCGGATGTGGTTCTCTCCGGGGTGGTCGGCACGGCGGGGCTTGCACCGACGCTGGCAGCCATCGAGTGCGGCGCTGCCCTGGCTATCGCCAACAAGGAAACTCTCGTGATGGCCGGGGCTATCGTAATGCCCGCGGCCCGCGCTGCCGGCGTACCGGTTCTTCCGGTCGACAGCGAGCACTCCGCCATCTTCCAATGTCTGTCCGCCGGCAGGCGCGAGCAGGTTCGGCGGATTGTCATCACGGCCTCGGGTGGGGCTTTGCGGGACTGGCCTGCCGAAGAAGTCGAAAAAGCCACCGTCGAAGACGCGTTGAATCACCCGACCTGGTCGATGGGCCGAAAGATCACAATCGACTCAGCCACGCTTATCAACAAGGCGTTGGAAGTGGTCGAAGCGCACTGGCTTTTCGACATGCCTGCCGAGCAGATCGACGTCGTGCTGCACGGCGAGTCGATAATCCATTCGCTGGTAGAGTATTGCGATGGCTCGACGATAGCACAAATGGGCGAGCCGAGCATGATGACGCCTATATCGTACGCCTTGAGCTGGCCGGAGCGGTTCGAGCGACAGGTCGCGCCGCTGGACTTGGCGGCCGCTGGAAAGCTGACGTTTTCGGCCCTGAGCGACCGTTTCGAGCGTGCCGTTCGGCTGGGCCACAAGGCGATTGATCTCGGCGGCGCGGCCGGGGCGGTGCTTAACGCCGCCAACGAATCAGCGGTCGAGGCCTTCCTGGGCGGTCGGATACGTTTCGGGCAAATCGTGAAGTTGGTTGAAACGGTGTTGAACAAAACGCCCTCGCTGGCCGAAGTAAACCTTGAATCCCTGCTGCGCGCGGATAGTTGGGCGCGGTTGCAGGTGCAACAACTAATGTAGACTGATTCGTCCGGCGGCAGGCGCTGCCGGCCAATCGCAACTTGTTCTTCGGAGTATACATGGACACGAACGCATCGATACTGGCTGCCTCTGGATTTGGCCTGGTCTGGCCCATCCTCCAGTTCGTCATCGGCCTGGGCCTGATGGTCTTCGTACACGAGTTAGGGCACTTCCTGGCAGCCAAGGCGGTCGGGATTAAGGTCGAGCGGTTCGCGCTGGGTTTCGGCCCGAGAGCGTTCGGCTTCGTCAAGGGCGAGACCGACTATTGTGTAAACCTGCTGCCGCTTGGCGGTTACATCAAAATGCTTGGCCAGGAGGACTTTGCGCCTCTCCAAGAGAACAAGAAGATCGACCCGCGGTCCTACGAGGCCAAGAGCGTCGGCGCAAGGATGATCGTCATCTCGGCCGGGGTGGTCATGAACGCCATCACAGCCTTTATAATGTTCACCGTCATAGCCATGATCGGCTACGAGTTCCAGGCACCCGTGCTCGGGACCGTTCAGCCTCACTTCCCCGCCGCCGAGGCCCATTTTACGTGGGACCAGAGCCAAGAGGCATCTACCCAGCCCGTGGTGACGACGGGGATGAAAATCGGCGACCGCGTAACCGCCGTCGATGGCAAGGGCGTGATGCTGAGCATCATCGGCAGGGACATAAGTCGCTTCGACCACCTGGCGATCGTCTCGGCGATGAGCGACCGCGAGGACACCTACAAGTTCACCATCGAGCGTGAGGTGGATGGCAAGACCTGGCAAGGCACGGGCAATGTGGGCGTGAAGATGCACAACGGCAAGCTGTCGTTCGGCCTGGGCCCGGCCAGGAGCACAGAGATAATCCAACTCGATCCAGACACGATCAGGCCGCCCCTGGATCCATTCGATGCGAAAGATCGCGTGATAGCGGTCGCCAGCCAAAAGATAGAGCATTACTGGCAAGTCGAGCCCGCCATCAGCGGAGCCAGCGGTCTCAGCGTGCCCGTAACAGTCCTGCGGGACGGCAACGAGGTCATCGTAACGGCACCGCGGCTGGTCCGAAGCAAAATGACCGTGGTGTATCTGCCGGACGGCGAGAAGCGGGATCTTGATGACTACGAGATCGGTCTGGAGAACGGCAACACGGTGCTGACCTCGTACGAGACCGGCAAGAAGACGACGTGCCCCAAGGACGATATTCGCTTTGTTGCGAGTGATCAGGGCCTGGACATTCTGGGCATGACGCCGCGGCTTATGGTGGCAGCCATCCTGAAGGGCTCCCCGGCTGAGAAAGCGGGGATGAAGCCCGGTGACGTCGTGGTGAATTACGGCGACACTCCTCGACCCACGAACAAGGATCTCCACGAAACGAGCAAAAAGTCGGTCGAGGGCGACAATAAGGGCGTAACGCTGGTCGTGGAGCGCGAGGGCAAGATGCTCGAGCCCTTAAACATCAAGCCGATAAAGAGCAAGAAGTCGGCCATTGTGGGCTTCGTTCCGGGAATGGACCTCGCTCACCCGGTAGTCGCTTATGTCCGGCCTGATTCGCCCGCCGCCAAGGCCGGCGTCGAAGGCGGCAGCGTTATCGAAAAGATCAACGACAGCCCCGTGGCCAATTGGGCGGATGTTTTTGCCGCCCTGCGGGACCTAGGCGGCAAGGATGTGAGGCTGACTATCCGACGTTCGGCAAGGCCCGATGCCGAGGTCGCAACCGTCGATATCGCCGCGCTGGACAGCCAGGCGTTCGACGCGGATGACTACAAGTTCGACATTTTCATCAGCCCGCAAACAAAGGGCTTCCTCGAACCCATCAAACACACGGTCCAGAAGACCGGCCTGGGCGAGGCCATGGTATGGTCGCTCCGCGAGGCGGGCGGTTTCATGGTAAGCACTTACGTTTCCATCCGCAGCCTGGTGCTGGGCAACGTCTCGGCCAATCAGTTCGTCGGCCCGCTCGGAATGGGCAGCATCGCGGTCCAGATGGCCGAGAGGGGCTTCATGCCCTTCCTCTACTTCATGGCGATCATTTCGGCGATTCTGGCAGTTATGAACTTCCTGCCCTTCCCCGTGGTCGACGGCGGGCACGCGGTGTTCCTGATTATCGAGAAGATTCGCGGCAAGCCCCTGCCGATCAAGGTGATGAACATCACCCAACTCGCCGGCCTGGCCCTGCTGGGACTGGTGTTTGTCGCACTGACGTACCAGGACATAACCAGGTTCCTCATGTAGGCGTCAGTCGGCGCGTCATGCGATTTTGAGTGAAGAACCGGACCAATGCCCGGACCGGCAGGATCCCCGGCGCTGCGCGGCTTGAAGGCTTGAATTTCATCGTCCCCGAACCCCGGTAATTCGCTAGCGACCTTCCTCGCGGACAGCGTTTAGATACCACCGTCGGCTCGGCAGTTCGTTCTGAATGTGCCAGATCAGGCCCGAACCCTCGGGCAAGCCGCTCCCGACGGGTGAATCCGTCGGCTTGGCCCAATGGACCAAGTGGCCAGGCGTGTCACCTTCCTGAACTCTCGCAGAATCGAGCAATCCGCTGGACATAGTTACTTCCTCACTGCACATGGCATACACCATCCCCCGGCATGCAAGCCGGGAATAATAATAACGGGGCACCCATAACCACTGCTACCCCGCCAATGTCTTCCTATTGACACCTGTGCGGTCAAAGTCACATTTTTGACCCACTGCCCGAAAACTCCGCCAGCCGTCGCGTCTTCGACCGGCACGGCATCGCGTGGCCAATGCATCCAAGCCACGGTCTGTAAGACATAGACGCACGAGAACGCCAAACGCTTCCGGAAAAATCTTCAGAGATGCCCCACCGTCAACCCAAACTTTGCGCAAGTGCAATAGGGAAAAAACTATGGCGACCAGAAAA
>Ga0307990_1001511_pt1 | contig 19586 bp, 15 predicted proteins | sample EllFjometagen129_FD_203168 | JGI IMG/M metagenome (GOLD analysis project Ga0307990, IMG submission 203168) | Marine microbial communities from Ellis Fjord, Antarctic Ocean - #129 | ecosystem: Environmental > Aquatic > Marine > Unclassified | place: Southern Ocean | collected 2014-10-08
ATCCATGTTTATCCCCCAACGCAAATCGAATGTTTTTTTCTGCTCGTATGACCGGCGGATTTGGCGGAGCAGATGTCTGGTATGTTGAAAAAGAGGACGGTGCCTGGTCAAAACCCAAAAATCTTGGCCCAACAGTTAATACCGTTAATGATGAATTGTTTCCTTTCGTGCGAGCAGATTCTACGCTGTATTTCGCCAGTGACCGCCTGCCTTCTATGGGTGGTCTCGATTTGTATGTAGCAAAACCTGAGGGAAAATACCGGTACACTGTGGAAAATATGAAACATCCCTTTTCCAGTCCAGGAAATGATTTTGGCATCTATTATTATGCGACTGAAGAAAAAGGATATTTTACTTCAGACAGACCGGGTTCGAAAGGGGAAGATATTTATTATTTTGAAAAACCTCCGCTGACATTTGATTTGGAAGGTTTTGTAAAAGATTCAGATACTGAGGATGTTGTTGATAGTGCAATAGTTCAGTTAATCGGCTCTGACGGGACAGTGTTTTCTGATACCAGTGATGTTTATGAGGGATATTTCAATTTTAAATTAAAACCGCATACCGATTATGTTTTCGTTGTAAGTAAACCCGGATATTTTAATGGAAAGGCGCGATTCTCAACTGATACTGTGCTTTTTAATAAAACCTTTCGGTACGATATAATGTTAGAAACTTACAATAAGACTTTCGAAATTCCGAACATCGAATTTGAGTTTGGCTCAAAAGAACTGACTCCGCTTGCGAAATATTCTTTGGATAGCTTAACACAGGTGCTAAATGATAATCCAAACATTATTGTTGAGCTTGCTGCTCATACAGATATGATTGGCTCCGAGGAAAATAATATGATATTAAGTCATGAGCGTGCCAAAGCTGTTCGGTTGTATCTGATTTCACGTGGAATTTTAGCCGGAAGATTGACGACTGTCGGATATGGAGAGTCTCGACCAATTGAAATTGAGGAAGAACAGCCCAGATACGATTGGTTGAAGAAAGGCGATGTTTTAAGTCCTGAATATGTTGAAAACTTAACTGACGAACAGCAAGAGGTTGCAAATCAGCTTAATCGACGGACAGAATTGCGTGTGATTGCCCATGATTTTGTGCCAAGCCTTGATTAAGATGAATCAAAATAAATCAACAAAGAATTTTGGAATGTTTTTTGAAAACATTACTTTCAAAAAAAATTGATAGGTATGAAAAAGCGATTTACACAATTTTTAATGATTCTGATTTTTGTCGGAGCATTCAACTCCGTTGACGCACAGGTAGTTGGCGGTTATTTTGATAAACTTGCTGAGTTTTATGAGCAGGAACAGTATGAAGACTGCGCGTTTAAAGCAGATCGAATGACCTTAAGAGGTAAATATTCGAGCGATCCCGAAATTTATTTGTATTTGGCAATGAGTTATCACCAAATTTATCTGGATACTGTACTCAACAAGTATCAGGAATATGAAAATGCTTATGAGCTGGCATTGAAAAGCCTGGTAAAAGCAAAGCGTTATGATAAAGTTGGTGAGTATTTCCCAAATAATGATTTTGTAGTTCATGATATTGTGAAATCCGGTATTCCTATTATGTTAGCATATACATGGGATGGGAAATACAGTAAAGCATCATCCATGATGCGCTCATTTGACCGATTGAAAGAAGATCAAAGCTTGTATTTTTACAGTGGCGCAATAGGCTTTTTTAATTATGATAAAAAACTCGGAAATGAGGTCATGGATTCCATTTTGCCATATTTCCCACAAGTTGTGAAAAATGCAAGATCCGAAATGAAACCCGTGCTGGCAGATGGTATCCGATTGTATTTCGATTATCTGATGGAGGATTATTACGTTGATTCCGCAGAAAATTTGATTGAGATGGCAACCGATTTCTTCCCAGAAGATACTGCCTTATTACGACGAAGTTTTATGCCTTTTGATTCCTTGCGCTATGAATAAACCGATTGCGATCATCGGAGGTTCGGGACTTGAAAATCCGAATATCCTCAAACATGCTGAATCTGTAAATCTTGCCACACCATATGGTACTCATTCTGATATTACTGTCGGAGAAATTCACGGGAAACAGGTTGTTATTTTATCCAGACATGGGAAAAATCACAGCATTCCGCCTTCGCAAGTAAATAATCGTGCGAATATTACTGCACTTAAAGACTTAGCTTGCGAAAAAATTATTGCTAGCACTGCAGTCGGTAGCCTTCGTGAAAAAATTAAACCAGGTGATATTGTCTTGCCTGACCAGTTTATCGATTTTACCAGACATCGGCCGGTTACTTTTTTTGAATCCTTTCCTGTAGGTGAAATGAAACATTGCCCGATGGCTGATCCCTTTGATGAGCCTACACGTCATCAATTGCTTGAGCTTGCAAATGCCTTGAATCTGAAAGCACATCCAAAGGCTTGTATTCTGACCATTGAGGGGCCTCGATTTTCAACCCGAGCAGAATCTCACATGTTTCGTAACTGGGGTGCCGATTTAATCAATATGAGTACGGCTCCAGAAGTAATCTTGGCAAACGAATCCGGAATTCCATATACTGCTGTTGCCATGAGTACCGATTACGATTCCTGGCGGGATAACACAGAAGCCGTAACCTGGGAAGCTGTATTGTCTGTTTTTCAGAACAATGTGCACAATGTGTTGAATCTGCTTCAGGAATACATTAAACAATATGGCTGAGCCGATAACAGAACAAAACCGGATTGTATGGCAACATGAACTTTTGCCGGAATCTGAATTCGATGCATCCATACTTGATGGTTTAGACATGATTTATGAAGTCCTGCGAATTATGGACGGCAAATTTGTTTTTCTGAAGGATCATCTTATTCGATTAAAAAAATCATTGAGCTTAGCAGGAATTAATCTGACATTTGATGAGTCGGTGCTTTTGCAGGATATGAATGCCTGCATTTCAGAAAATCAGATTAAGCATGGAAATATACGGGTTTCTCTTTTCCCCAATGAAAAGGAAATACATACACTTTGTGAAATTATTCCGCACCGATATCCTACGGAACAGGATTGTCAGAATGGAGTGGCCGTTGCTATTGCAAGGTTCGAGCGAGAAAATCCGAATGTAAAAAAGTGGAATGCCTCCATGAAAGCTGTGGTTGCCCGCTACAAAGCCATGCGGAAAGTTTATGAAGTGCTGCTGTACGATGAAAATAGTTTTCTGACAGAAGGCAGTCAGTCAAATCTTTTTTTTATTGTAGATGAGACAGTTGTAACAGCTCCTGACAACATGGTTCTTAAAGGAATTACTCGCGATTATGTGATAAAAACCATTCTTGAGGCAGGATTCAACTTGAAATATCAGGCAGTCAATGTTGCTGATTTACTCGCTTATGATGCTGCTTTTATCACCGGAACATCTCCAAAAGTTTTACCGATTCGGGAAATTGTTTCTTGTTGCCAGGCGGATGTTAATCATCCCGTACTACGGCGAATTGTGCGAGATTATGAGTTGCAAATCCAAAAAAATTTAGGATAATGAAAGTTGATGGAAAACATGTAAGAACCGTGCGTTTTGATAACGGGAAATGCATTATGATTGAGCAAAATAAATTGCCTTTTGAATTTTCCTGGTATGTTGCCGAAACTTACAAGGAATCATGTCATGCAATAAAAACTATGATTGTTCGTGGGGCAGGTGCGATTGGTGCTGTTGGCGCGTATGCAATGTCTCAGGCTGCATTAGAGGCGCCTGAATCTGAATATCTCGAGTTTCTTGATGCCGCAAAGCAGGAAATAAATAATTCCAGACCAACTGCACAAAATCTATTTTATGCAACTGAAGCGGTGTATCAAAAAGCAAAAAAAAGTCGGAATGATGCAGTACTTGAAGCTGAACGCCTAGCGGATGAAAATGCAGAGGAAGGACGTCTGATTGGAGAATTCGGCAATCAAATTATTGAACCCGCAATGCGGATTGAAACCCATTGCAATGCCGGTTGGCTCGCTTTTGTGGATTATGGTTCGGCATTGGCTCCAATTTACGCGGCTCATGATGCCGGGAAAGGAATCTTTGTCTATGCTGACGAAACCAGACCGCGCGCACAGGGCGGTCGATTGACCGCCTGGGAGTTGCATAATCACGGTGTGCCGCATCAGATAATTCCTGATAATGCCGGAGCTTATCTTATGGCGCAGGGAAAAATAGATATGATGATTGTTGGGGCAGACCGAATTGTCGCAAACGGGGATGTTGCAAACAAAATCGGGACTCTGGAAAAAGCGATTGCAGCAAAGTATTATGGTGTGCCGTTTTATGTAGCCGCACCCTGCTCAACTTTCGATTTGAACACTGCATCAGGAAAGGATGTCCCGATAGAGCAACGTGGCACTGAAGAAGTAATGCAACAATCCGGGCCTGATAAAACCGGGGAAATGCACACCATTATGGTTAATCATCCGAAATCAGATTGTATTAATCCGGCGTTTGATGTAACACCTGCCGAATTAATTACGGCAATTATTACAGACAAAGGAATTGTCGAAGCCAATAAAGACGCAATTCGTAAATTATTTCAATAATGAATGAGCTAACAGAAAAAAAGGAAGTTGCTGAAATTATGCAACGCTTGTATCGACGGGGATTAACAACTTGTTCCGGTGGAAATGTGTCTATGCGTTTAAATGACGGTAGCATGTTGATTACCGCCTCCCAATCCGATAAAGGAAATATTCAGGCAGATAAAATTGCACATATTTCAGACGCCGGAGCGAATTTAAGCCCGGATTTGCGCCCAAGTATGGAAACCGGTATGCACTGGGCAATTTATCAAGCCCGTCCGGATGTTCAGGCGATTGTTCATGCACATCCGCCGAAAGCGACTGCTTGGGCTTGCTCCACTAAGAAGCTGGAGAATAATTTGTGTGGTGAGGCCAGATATTTTCTTGATGAAATTGTGAAAGCAGATTATCACCTAATGGGCTCAGATGCACTTGCAAGTGAAGTTGCAGCCGCTTTGAAAGATGGGGAAGCAATTTTGCTGCAAAATCATGGAGCGCTGACAGTCGGAAATTCGCTTTTTAATGCGTATGATCGGATGGAGGTATTGGAGAATCTTGCCGAATTGCAAATTCAGGTTGGTTTAATTGGTAGTCCCGCTGTTTTAAACAAAGCGCAGTTAAATGATATTGATAATTTTTGATGGATAATCGACATAATATTTGATTACTCGAACAGTAAACCGCAAATGTTAAATCATGAATGAAAACCGGGAGTTTTGAAATACAATACTATTTCAAAATTTTCGTTAAATAGATTGATTGGTCATTATCTTATGAAAAAATCACGCTTGCTGATATTTTCCTGTTTTCGACACTGAGTCACCCACATTTTATTTTCGTAAACATTTTGAGTAATTACCGTTTTCACCAAAGGATACTTTTTTTCACCCCACTTTCTTTCCGATGAAAGAAAGCTAGCAAAGAAAATCTCCGTCGGTCGCCGGACAAGTTCTGCTGACCCGTATTTTTCTATTAATCGGATATGTTTTCCGTGACCCGCGAATCTCCTCGTGCCTGCGGGTCGCGGCTCTAAAAACTCCAAACACATCTCGCTTAATAACGAAAAATCTAAGCTTGACCGGCGATGACGAGTAATGCGCCAGAGTTCGTGTCCGGCGAGCTACGTAAATAAATAGGATTAAGCTACGAATTCTGGATACTACGAGTTAATATAAAAACGCTTAAAATATGTGATAGCCAAAGCTAACAGCAGCCCTCCAAAAACAAGCATTCAGAAGCCTTCTGAAAGAAGGCTATGCGGGTGGGAATGGCAGGCCGCAAGCCCGCGATGGCAGAGAGGGTATGGCTGTCGGTGCTGCCTTGTCTTTTTTGCTTCCTTTTTTTGACTAAGAAAAAAAGGAAGAGAAGACAACTTGTTGATAATCAAATCTAATCTATTTGTTTCTTTCTTTTATGGTTAAAAAAAAGAAAGTTGAAGTCACTAGACACAAAAGGCTAATAAAACAATAATTTATCCTCCCTTTTTTAATTACAAATGGATAATCTTTACGATCTGGTCAGGTCACCTAAATCCCTGTCTTGAGTGTTTCTAAATGACTGACTTTGAGATGAATGTGTTTTTGTAATGATAGAAGTGTCGAAAACAGGCCGCAAATGTTAAATCATGAATGAAAACCGGGGGTTAGAAATACAATACTATTTAGTGTCTGTCTATACAGTCAAGTGTTTAGTTCATAATGTTCGAGATTAAGGCGTGCGAAAACTTCAAACCGCAGTATCCGCCATGCGGCGGATTCGAGGATTTGAAATTTGAGCAACAACGCAAATATCGGACTGTATGGACAGACACTATTTAGACATCTGTTTCCAACACGTAACCGTCTCGTCGAACCAGCATCGGTCCTTCGTAAGTATTATGTGTGCCCAGCACTTTTGGAATATACAGTGAGCTGACAATATGTTTGGCGGTTGCATTCGTTGATACAGTTTTTTCTTGCCCGTTTTTCATCATAAAGTGAAAGGCAATTTTTGTCGAGATGTTGCGACTCATTCCTTTATCTAAAATTGCTGGCATATAATAAATTGTCCTGACTCCTTTGCTGATAAGCTCTCCGGCGGCACTTCCGGCGGCTCCGTGAAGCGCAGATTTTGATGCAGTGAATCCTGGAAATCCTTCAATCACAATATCTTCTGCAGTTGTGCCGAGATACAGAACGCTTTCTTTCAGTAAGGGCTGCAATGCTTTGGTAATTTGTAACGGTGCAAAATGATTAATTTGCATAATGTCGTTGAGATTCGGAGTATTTAATCCCTTATTATGATTTTCGGAAACCCCTGTAGCATGAATAAGATAGTCAATGTGAGAGGTTTCTGCTTTGACTTTATCTGAAAAGTGATTGAGCGCAGTTTGCTTTGTAAAATCAGCTTGAAGAAATGTCGGTTCTTCTGATAAGTTTATTGTGCTAAGTTTCTCTTCTATAGCGGTTTTGTCGGTTTGATAATGCAAAATTAATTTTGCGCCGCGTTTGCCGAGTTCAAGTGCAATTTCTTGACCCAGTGCACCCGAAGCGCCACATACGACAGCCGTCTTATTGACTAAGTCATTTTTGTGCAATGTACTGAGCTGTTTGTTTTTATTTTCTGGTGCCATATACGTAAATCCGCCGTAATTTCCTCCGACTCCGGCAACTGTACTCATGATTTTCATGCCAGATTTCAGCCGATTTTGTTGATTTAACATTGATAATCCAATTGCGACAGTTGCTCCGGAAACATTTCCGTATTCTTTTTGCGGTTCAAGAAATAATTGAGCGTCTGTAAGCCCAATGTTTTGTGTCGTCGGAATTAGAATTGCACTTCCTGTTTGATGTGGTATAAAAGCATCTACATCGCTTGTTTTCCAGTTTGTTTTTGCAAGTATTTCTTTTCCTGATTTTGTCATGTTGATAATGGCTCTGTCTTTAATGACCGAATCTTCCATATATAAATTGGATTGTTTATCAACTCCTACAAAATCAATCATGTGCATGTCATGATAATTTGTAATTTGCAAAACACCTTCTTTTTTGTCTGCCTCTGATTTGCTGAGAATGACGGCTGCAGCAGCATCTCCAAAGGTGATAAAGGGAACGAATTTCATGCGTTGTGTCAAAAACGATGACATGGTTTCGGTATGTGCCACCACGACATGTTTTGCGTTTTCATGCTGTTTCAGATATTCTATGGCACGTTCCAGATTGATGTTAAAACCGGAGCATCCGGAAGTTAAGCTCATGCATGGCGTGTCGTTATCAAAATCCGTAAAATAACCTTTAATTGTGGAGGCAATTCCCGGTGCTTGTTCATGTGGTGAAACGGTGCTGACAAACCAGGCAGCAATGTCGTTAATTTGAAGTTCGGCATCACAAATTGCATTTTTAATAGCTTTAACCCCAAGTCCAAGTGAGGTTTCTGCATAATAAAGTTTTTTTCGTGTTGGCGGAAATGGTGTCACATGATGCCGCGTGAAAAAGCCCATTTTGTATCCTGCAAAGTAATCGAAGGCAGTAACATTGGGATGTTTTCGCTTGAATTTGGCGTAGTTTTCACTTTTTTCTATTTTGTCTTCACGAAACCCTTGAAGATAGTTTTTTCTGACCGATTCAATAATTTCTTGATTTGTGATTTTATATTTACCGCTTGCGTGACCAAAGCCACTGAATATGAAGTTTTCCATAATTTTATGCTTTAATGTAACCATCGCGTCTCACCATCAGTGCGCCTTCATAATTTGCCTGAACACCTTGTACTTTTGGTAAAAACATTGATTTGAATACTCTGTCTGCAATCGCATCCATAGGGATTAGCGCTTGTTGTCCGATGCTTTGTATAGACATTGCAATTTGTACCTCATTGAGTTTGGATGTCATCCCGCCGTCAATAATGCCGGGCAAATAATACACAACTCGCACATTTTTGTTGTACATTTTTTGTGCAAAATCTACTGCGAAAGCGTGGAGGGCTCTTTTACTGCTGACATAAGCCGAGGAACCGGGAAATAGGGCATCTTCGGCAACTGAACCCACAATGACAATGCTTTCTGTAATTTCAGATTGTAGTTTTTCACAAATGCTTCGGTTTGCTCGATGATTAATTTGGTCAACCATTTTTAATTCGTCGTCAGTGACATCACTTGCGCGATTTAAACTTCCCGTATGCGCTGCTGAAAGTAGCATGTAGTGTATTTCGTCAGTGTTTTGTTTGATGCTTGATATCAATGAATCTACATCTTCAGGATTTGCTAAATCAGCCTGAATGTAAGTGATTTGAGATTCCCATTCTGCAAGTTTTTTCTTTAAGGCATCAAATTTATTTCCGGGTTTTCTGTAATGAAGCATCAAATTTGCTCCTTCCTTTAGGCTTCTTAATGCGACTTCTGATGCTAATCCGCCGGTTGCGCCTGAAATGAATATGTGTTTTCCTGCAAGACGTTTTTTGCGTTTTTCGGGCATTTTTTGATGAGGGACGATGTATGCAAACCCTCCGTATTCTCCACCTAATCCGGCAACTGCAGTTAAAATTTTTATACCGGGTTTTAATCTTCCTTGCTGTTTCAGCAGATATAAACTTGCAGGTACTGATGCCCCGGAGAGATTTCCATAAGTCATTTGGACATCCTCAATGAGTTTTTCTTTTGGAACCTTGACAGCTTCTGCAACGGAGTGAACTATAGCATGTCCGGTTTGGTGGGGGATGAATAAATCGTATTGATTTTCCCATGCGGTTTCTTGCATGATATTTCTTATCACACGAATCATATTCGGAACGGCACGTGATTTCACGATACGCGGCTCCATATAAAGATTTCCATTTTTATGTGCCCCGAGAAAATCAATCATTCGTAAATCTTCATGATTTTCGATTGCAATGATACCTTCTGGATTTTCAGATATTGAGCGACTGAGTACGACTGCTGCGGCGGCATCTCCAAAGGTGGTAGCCGGGACAAAATCCCGTTCATCCAATAATAATTCCGACATGACTTCAGTATGTGCAATAACAACATGTTGCATCTCCGGATGATTTTGCATCATATTTATTGCCCGCTCCACATTAATATTGAATCCGACACAGGCAGAAGTCAATGTCATGCATTGCGATTGATTTTCGTATGGCACAAAATAACATTTCAGGGTTTCAGCGGTTCCCGGAGCCATTTCGTGTGCCGTTGCTGTACTGACAAGCCATGCATCAATATCATCAGGAGATATTCCGGCATCATTAATGGCTTCTTCAACGGCTTTCACTGCCAAATCCAGCGAGTTCTCAGCATATTTGTATGCCGGTTTAACCGGTGGAAATGGGACAACATGTACTCTGCTTTTGAACCCCATTTTTTGTTCTGCCAGAAACTCAAAAGGCGTTAATTTGCCTCCAGATTTCAGATGTGCATTGTAGGAGTCGCCTGCACGCACTCTTTCGTGATTGAATCCAATGTAAAAGCCTTTTAAAATGGCTTGTTCAATTTGTTCGTTTTCTATGATGTGCTTGGCGGGAGCGAATCCCATACCTTTAAATATGAACTGATTCATTATTTATTTTGCTTTGATTCAAAAAAAGATTGAATTTTCTTACTGCCTTCACGCTCCATTAATTTGCCAAATAATTCGGCTTCATCGCGAAATGCGTGTTGGCGAGGCTTTCCCACGGCAGATTTTAGTAGTGCTTTTACATCAAAAATGCTTTCTCTGGTATAAGATGAGATTTTGCGTTTGTAACGTTCAAGAAAACCTGTTAATTCTTCCCTGCGAACAAGTTCCTGAATAATTCCTTGATTTAGGGCATCATTGGCGGTCAAAATCTTATTGGCGCTCATTGTGTAAATGCAATTTGCGTATCCTGCATGTTCCTGAAATCTGCGAGTACCACCGCCGGCAGGGATAATTCCGTAACGCATTTCAGGCAAGGCGAATTGTGCATTTTCGCTTGCAATTCTCATGTCGCAGGATAGCGCGAGTTCCAGTCCGCCGCCAAAAGCAATGCCTTCAATCACTGCCATGGTGAAAAATGGAAGGCTTTCGATTTGCTTGAAAATTTGTTGAATCCAAAGGGAAGCTTCTCTGGCGTCAGATTGATCCATTTTCGCCATATAACTCAAATCTCCGCCTGCACAAAATGCTTGTGCATTTCCCGCAATGAACAAGGCTTTAAGTGATTCGTTCTCTTCTAATTGTGTCAGACAATCGCTGAGTTCGTTCAGCAAGTCGTGATCCAGGGCATTCAACTTTTCGGGTTTGTTCAGCCGTATGCTCGCAATCTTGTCCTGTATTGTAAATTCAATATATTGCACGCTTGTTTGTTTTAATATGATTAGTAAAGATAATGATTTCTCTTTGGTTTTTATTGTGAAAATGCATGAAAGTTTTTATTATGATTGTTTAAGGGAGCTTTTTTGTAGAATTACAGGTGAAAGAGGTGACGATTTGATTTACCTGTCACAATTTGGTGCTTGCAAGGAAAGCGAAGTTTTGTATGTTGGTTTACAAGATGTCTTAAAAAGTGTAGATCTTAAATATCTTAGTGGTGATAGGAATAAGTTAGTTGTTGAAATAGAACATTCTCCTGCGATTTATATTCCTAATATAGAAATTGCAGATTTTTGATAATCAAGGAGTTCTTTTGTACTCAGGGAGTGTGTATTCAAAAGAAAACAGTAGCGTAGTTCCTGTAACTCATTTTATTTCAGGAATATATACAGCAATAATAAAAACTAACGACCGTGTTGTAAAAAGTGTTAAATTTATAGTTAGATAATAAGTGAAATAATCTGTCTTTTGATGAAAAAAACATTTGCCATAGTATGCTTTTCCTTTATTAGTATTATGCTATTTACCCAAGAACGGTATTATAATATGTATGAAGGATGGATATGTTGCAATGTTGTATTGAATGAAGATGTTTATAATATTTGGGGGAAAGATAATAATATTTCAGGAGGATACGAAGTTATCAGGCAGTCGATAAGTATTGAGGGAAATTATTTGTCAACGAATAATGCTTTCTTTATCGAACCATATCTTGCAACACATATATTTAGAAGACCTGATATGCTTGTAACTAAGGGTAGGAGCTCCTATTTTACCGGTTATGTTCAACATGGAGATAATGCGTATTATCCATTGTTTATGAAGTATGATGAAGACAGTCAGGATACTGTGTTTTCAAGGATTTACACAGGTCTGCTTGATGATCAGTTAATATTTTATACATCGTATTATAGGTCTAATAATATTTATACTCTTGCTTCAACCTATGATGATGGTAATCATATTAATATGTCTTTCCATAAAATTGATACTTTGGGCAATGTGCATTTTAGTCAGCAGTATTATCCTACCTCCAATCATCCTTATGCAGATATTCGTTATCCATTGCAAATAGCCCCGGTTAATGATGGAGGCTTTACCCTTACCTTTGAGGAGCCAATTTATACTAGTTCTTTAAGGAATCAGGATTCTTATTGTTTAAAGGTTGATAGTTTGGGGAATGAAGAATGGCGATGTGCTTTAGGTCATCATGATACGGTGAATTATCGCCCTTTTGTTTTTCCACAACCGGATGGTAATTTTTTATTTACTTAATGTGATCCCCAAATTGTAAATACGATAAATCCAACTTTTCAACCTAGGGATAATGATAGTAGTACCATATGGATAGGTGAAATGAATGCCAATGGTAATGTGCTGTGGAAGCGGAGTTTAAGTTGGGGCGACTCTCCGTTGAATCATTTGAGGTATTATGTGAATGATGTTTATCAGTCTGAAATAGGAGAAATATATCTTGCTGGTATAAACTCATTTTATACTGGGAAAGTCTTTTTAATAAAGATAGATACTCAATACAATGCACAATGGATAAAGTATTATGAATGTTTCCCTGAAAATACTGATGCTGATTGGTGTTACACAAAGGTATATAGCTTAACAGCTACAAGTGATGGAGGCTTTATTATGGCGGGTGAGTATTTAAGTACAGATAGTGAGATGTTTCCAGGTGGTGTGCAGTCCTCTCTTGTTATAAAAGTTGATGAATGTGGATGTTTGGAGGAAGGCTGCAATCCTGATTGTTATACTTCAAGTGCTCAAGTACAATACATAAGAATGAATCATCTTGAGATTTTTCCTAATCCGTCAACTGATTTTGTTCGTATTAATTTTGACGCACAAGAAGGGAGTTTGAAATTTTTTAATCAGCAAGCTCAATTGTGTATTGATAAAAAGTATAATGTAGGTACTGAACTTGACCTTTCTTCACTATCTTCAGGACTTTATACTGTCCGCCTAAATGCAGATGGCAAATTTTATTGGGGGCAGTTTGTAAAAAATTAGCATGAGTGTTTTGCACATGCATTTATTTTGTCATGAAATTGATCTTTTTTAAAATCAAATTTTCTATTTATTCTTCGCATCTCATTCTGAATTTTTATCTTTACAAAAAATGAAAAAACGCTTATGAAAGTTTTATTGAAAAATATTAAATCGCTTGTGAATGTTGAGGATAATCCTCGCTTATTGGTAAAAGGGAAAGCCATGGACGATGTGAAATGCATTGATAATGCGTGGTTGTTGGTTGACGGAGAACGGATTGCCGATTTTGGCTCAATGGATACCATGGATGATAATGCGACGATTCAATCATGTGATGAATTGGTTGAAATGGATATGACTGGACATCATGTGTTTCCATCATTTTGTGATTCACACACGCATCTTGTGTACGCCGGAAGCCGTGAAATTGAGTATGTTGATAAAATTAGAGGTTTGAGTTATGAAGAAATCGCAAAGCGAGGCGGAGGAATTCTAAATTCTGCTAAGCTGCTTCATAATACCTCAGAGGATGAGCTTTACGAACAATCCATGAAGCGGATTCGTGAAATAATTTCGCAGGGAACAGCTGCCGTGGAAATAAAAAGTGGATATGGTTTAAATCCTGAAGATGAGCTGAAAATGTTGCGTGTGATAAAACGAATTAAGGAAACCTCTCCAATTGAAGTTGTGGCAACGTTTTTAGGTGCTCATGCAGTTCCAGCGGAATATAAAGGGCGACAAACCGAGTATGTTGATATGGTTATCAATGAAATGATTCCTCAAGTTGCTGCTGAAGAATTAGCCGATTATATTGATGTGTTTTGTGATAAAGGTTTTTTTACCGTTGAGGATACAGATCGGATTTTGATGGCAGGGATGAAATATGGCATGAAAGCGAAAATCCATGCGAACGAATTGGCAAAATCGGGAGGAATACAAGTTGGTGTAAAATATGCAGCGCTTTCAGTCGATCATATTGAATATACGGAAAAAGAAGAAATGGATGTGTTGATGGATTCGGATACCATGCCAACAGTTTTACCCGGTGCTGCTTTCTTTTTGAATATGCCTTTTGCTCCGGCAAGAGAAATGATAGATTACGGCTTGCCGGTTGCCTTTGCATCAGATTATAACCCCGGATCATCGCCAACAGGAAATATGAAATTAATGAATTCCTTCGCTTGCGTAAATTATCGATTGACACCCGATGAGGCTTTAACGGCAACCACGATAAATACCGCTTATGCAATGGGATTAAGTGAGGAGTTTGGAAGCATTGCCAAAGGGAAATATGCCAATTTGTTTTCTTGTCCGGATATTCCGAGCCGGCATTTTTTTCCTTATGCATACGGAAGTGATTTGATTGGTATGGTGATGTTGAAAGGTGAGGTATTGAGTTAGGTTTAGTTTTTGAATCAAAAAATTGCATAAAATAAACCAGGCAGCCGGGGAGACTGCCTGGAAAAACTAATTAAACTAACTAAACTAACTAAACCATTACAACTATTGTGCTTTTCAGACACATAAGTTATTATACAAACTCGTATGGAGGGAAATTGTTGCGTGGGAATCTCTTTTTAAGAAACATTTAACACCTTAAGTGTTTTAGTCTTTTTGTTTAGCTTTTTACAATGTATGTTTTTACCGTAAAAATAAACCCGACAGTCGGGGAGACTGCCGGGAAAAACCAATTAAACTAACTAAACTAATACGACTATTGTATTTTGCTTGTTGATAATATAACCCTGAATTGTCTAAAATGTTGTCTCTGAAGGTAGGTTTAAGATAAGTTTAACATTTTGTGGTGTAGTAGTTGTTTATGAGTATGATTTTATTAGATTTTGTTTCCCTCCGGTTGCATTATTTCTGTTGTTTTAATAAACTGGCAGATTGACTCATGTAATTTATTTTGAGACCCTCACGTCTCTGCCAATCTGTGGATGATCGCAGCGCAATGCGTCGCCACAGATAAATACACCAGACTATCAGGAAGTTGTCCCGAAAAATTCACCGCAAATAGTTAGTGGTTAACATAAGGTACTGTTGATTAATGCTTGCCATTCCCTTTGCACATCTTCAAACCATCTAAACCCTTGGAATATAAAAATATGACTGCGGGTTTAGATGATTCAAATCTGCACAAAGGGGATGGCATGAATTTTCCGGGTTGTGTTTATAATACTTCGGATTTGGTTCGGCAATGCGTAAAATATGAAGGGAGGAATCTCCCCCGCCTTAGAAATTTAAAGTTTTATTGGACAAGCTTGTTTCACGTTTAATAAAAACAAACCCGGCAGTCTGAGAGACTGCCGGGAAAACCAATTAAAACTAACTTAACCATTACTACTTTGTGCGTGTTGCACTTAAGAAGTATATACTAAACTCGTAAAATGAAAAATTGTTGTGTGAATTGGTGATGTTTTTTTATTTTTTTTAATAAAAGTTCGGAAAGCGCTTGTAGCTAGTGTTTTTCATTTCAGTATGATGAAAACAAAACCAGGCAGTCGGGGAGACTGCCTGGAAAAACCAATTAAAACTAACTTAACCATTACAACTATTGCCTGTTGGCATAATTATAACGCCATTGCAATGCAAATATCGTAATTTATTTCAAATTACAAAATAAAAATGGTTAAAATAATACAAATCCAGCGAGTATGGTGGCGAAGCGTGTTAAAATACGGATAAGATTTGTTAATTTTATTTTGGAAAAGAACGGTTAATATTCGATAAGCATGATAAAAATCATGTAATGAAGTTTGTTTTGAAATATTAAATTCTAAAAAAATTAATATATTTTCAAATCTTCAAGTTTATATCCATTTAAGAACTGGGTGTCTGAGATGCGTTTTTTGCTTTGAATTTGCAATTCCAAAATTTGAATTAATCCATTTTTGACTGCAACCAAAATTTTATCATTTTCGGATTGAATGATTTGCCCGATTTCTGCATTGTGATTTTGTGTAATAAACTTGGTGTTAAGAATTTTCATGCTGCTGGCTTTATCCCGGAAACGGATGTTTGTCCATGCACCCGGATATGGGCTTAGTCCACGAATTTTGTTGTAAATTGTTTTTCCCTCTAAACTCCAATCAATTTCGCAATCTGCTTTAAAAATCTTTGGGGCAGATCTAATTTCCAGGTCGGTGTTTTGTTTTAATGGTTTGATGCTGTTTGTTTCCAGTTTATTCACAGTTTTTAGAACTAAATCTGCACCACTAATCATCAATTTATCATGCAAACTACCTACTGTATCTGTTTCCAAAATGTCAATTTTTTCTTGCAATAGGACATTTCCTGTATCAATTTTCTCATCAATGAAGAAAGTTGTATTTCCCGTTTCTTTTTCACCATTAATAATTGCATGATTAATTGGCGCAGCACCCCGGTATTGTGGTAGGAGTGAGGCGTGTAAGTTAAATGTTCCAATTCTTGGAATTTCCCATATAATCGCCGGTAACATTCTGAAAGCTACCACAACCATTAGGTCGGGTGCAAGAGCTTTCATCGCATTTATAAAGGCTTCATCTTTCATTTTATCCGGCTGATATACTGGGATATCAAGTGATAAAGCAGCATTTTTTACCGAAGCGGATTTTAGTTTTTTCCCTCTCCCGGCTGGTTTGTCTGGCGCTGTGACAACCGCAGTGACATTATGATGTTTATGTAGTAATTCGAGCGAAGGAATTGCAAAATCCGGTGTTCCCATGAAAATAATATTCAACATAGTCGATTATTTTTTATTGTCATCTTCTGGTGGTAAATGTAAATCATGCCCCATTCTGTCTCGTTTTGTCTTTAAGTATTTAATATTGAACTTATTAGGTGTCGATTCAATTGGAATATTTTCAACAATTTTCAAACCGTAGCCTGTCAGTCCTGCACGTTTTATTGGATTATTTGTAAGCAGGCGAATTCTCTGTACTCCGAGACTACGTAGAATTTGTGCCCCGACTCCATAATCTCTTTCGTCAGCTGCATATCCGAGATGAATGTTTGCTTCTACAGTATCCATACCTTCATCTTGCAATTTGTAAGCTTCAATTTTTGACATGAGCCCAATGCCACGACCTTCCTGATTCATGTAAAGTACGACGCCTTTTCCCTTGCGATCGATCATGCGCATTGATTCATGCAGTTGGTCTCCGCAATCACATCTGTGGGAACCGAAAATGTCACCGGTAACGCATGACGAGTGTACTCTGACCATGATGCTTTCATCCGGATCCCATTCGCCTTTAATGAGCGCAACATGTTCTAATCCGTTGGAGGTTTGTTTGAAGGGAATCAGATCAAAATCTCCGTATTCAGTTGGAAGATGTACTCTTACACCTCTGGAAATAAGACTTTCCGTTTCAAGGCGGTAAGCTATTAGATCTTTTATTGCGATGATTTTGAGGTCGAATTTCTTTGCAATTTTGATTAACTCCGGCATCCGAGCCATGGTTCCGTCTTCGTTCATGATTTCAACCAACGCACCACCGGGAGTGAGACCTGCAAGTTTTGTTAAATCTACAGTTGCTTCGGTATGTCCTGAGCGTCTTAAGACACCATTGTCTTTTGCTTTAAGCGGGAAAATATGTCCCGGGCGCCCCAAATCTGCAGGACGTGTTTTGTGATTAACCAGGGCTTTTATGGTTTTTGAACGGTCGCTGGCAGAAATTCCGGTTGTACATCCGTGACCGTTAAGGTCGACAGAAACTGTAAACGGAGTTTCATGAAGGGACGTATTTTTTCCTACCATGAGTTCTAAATCCAGTTCGTTACAACGAGATTCAGGAAGGGGAGTGCAGATGAGTCCTCTACCATGTTTTGCCATAAAGTTGACTATTTCCGGTGTGATTTTTTCTGCAGCGACAATGAAATCACCTTCATTTTCGCGGTCATAATCATCAACAACGATAATTACCTCTCCTTTACGGATGGCTTCAATTGCTTCGGGTATGCTGTTCAGTTGGTTACTGAAATCGTTTTGTGGGTTTCCAGACATTGGTTTTAACTCCTTTTAAATTTCTAAAGAATCCGATTAATAATGCGAGATTCATTGTGAAAAAATGCGTTGCAAAACGCAAAAGTACATTATGTATTTTTAATTTTTTAAGTAAAATGTCATATACTGGCAATGTTAGGATAAAAAATGCTCCGATTGCCAAGATTAAATAGAATGTATTTTGAAATGCAAGTATGGATAAGCAGATTATTATGAAAATCAAGAAAAAAGGACCAAGCCATCTAAGTGCTTTGTGAGAGAAGAATGCAAATGCCTTTCCTTTCCAGATAGGCCATAATAAATGCTTAAAATGATATAAGTTTTGAAAATTCCCGGTCGCAATGCGGATTTTCCGGTGAAATTCATCACGCAGATTGTTTGAAACATCTTCAAATACTGTGGCATCTAGGTTGTTGACTGTTTTTTTGTTTTGTTCCAATACTTTCATGCAGATGAAAAAATCATCCACAAGGTAATTGTTAGGAACATCATTGAATAAGAATTTTCTGATGGCATAACATCCGCCAAAAGGGCCCATCATACTACCCCAAAGCAAACTTTCGTGCTGTTTAATGAATACCTCACGGGAGATGTATGATTTTTCCTGAAATGAAATTCCTTCTTTTTGAAGTCCTGTATTAATCATTTTTGCATCAACTAGTCCTATGCTTTCATCTTTGAAATATCGAACTAATTCAAAAATTGTTTCATTATGAAACATGACATTTGCATCGGTAAGGATTAGAATGTCGCCCTGTGCTTCTTTTTCAAGCTGATTCACGATAGAAACTTTTCCTTGGCGACTTGTAAATACTTTAAAATGCATGTTTTGATTTTTGTTTGCAATGTCTTTTACAATCTCATTTGTGCGGTCACTAGAGTTATCTGAGCCAATAAAAATTTCCAGTTTTTCAGTTGGGTAATCGTTTTCAAGCATTGTTTGTATCTTTTCTGCGATTACTGCTTCTTCATTATAGGCAGCCATAATGACAGATACTTTCAGGAGATTATCTGAGTGTGTGTAGCTTAGGTTTGAAATGGATTTTCTTTTGGATGCCCATTTTATTATTATAGGGTAAACCACATAGCTATGTAAAATGCCTGCAACAGAAAGGAATAATATGATTTGTAATGCAATCATTTTACTTGTTTCTTATAAAATTCGCGTAAATTTTTTGCAATTTTTAGATTGTCATAATTTTCATGAACAAATTGTTTTCCATTTTGCGAAAGGATTTTTCTTTGTTCTTTATCCCGACAGAGTTGAATGCACGCTTCCGCAAAGGCTTTTGGCTCATTTGCAATTTTCAAATGCACATTGTTTTCAAGCGCTATGCCTTCTGCGCCAATTTCAGTGCTGACGATGCTTTTTCCGAGTGCAAGCCCTTCGATTATTTTCACCCGCATTCCACTTCCGCTGAGTAAGGGTACAATTAGAATTGATTTTGATTGCAGAAATTTGTAGGCATCGGGAACTTCTCCGAGATAATGAATTTGTTTTTTATTGAAATAGTCGGCTGTATGTTCCGTTGCGTTTCTGCCGGCGATGTAGAAGTTTATATCCGGAATTTGTTTTAGAATTAATGGCCAGACTTCATTCACAAACCAGCTAAGTCCTTCGAAATTCGGTATCCAGTCTAAGGCGCCAATATGTGCGAGTGCATTTTCTTCTTCAATTTTCGGATGCCTAGGTATTTGGTCAATAAAAACTCCTGTTGTTGTTCTGAAAATCGGGACATTGACTCCCATTTTTTGAT
>Ga0307990_1001512_pt1 | contig 19584 bp, 17 predicted proteins | sample EllFjometagen129_FD_203168 | JGI IMG/M metagenome (GOLD analysis project Ga0307990, IMG submission 203168) | Marine microbial communities from Ellis Fjord, Antarctic Ocean - #129 | ecosystem: Environmental > Aquatic > Marine > Unclassified | place: Southern Ocean | collected 2014-10-08
GTAATATGGTAGGAGCTATTATGATTAATGTTACATCTGAAACTGGAACTTTAAAAAAAGTTCTACTGCATAGACCTGGCTTGGAATTAGAACAACTGACACCTGAGTCTTTAAAGTCTCTCTTGTTTGATGATATTCCATTTTTGAAGGTGGCTCAAAAAGAGCATGACACTTTTTCAAAAACATTAATTGATAATGGTATAGAAGTTGCCTATCTATCAAAATTAATGGCAGAAACCTTAGATATTAGAGATACAATAAGAAAACAATTTATTGAGGATTTTATTGACGAAAGCTCAAATACTATTGCTCATACTTATAAAAAAGAACTAACCTCTTACCTATTAGACATTGAAGATAATCATGATTTGACTCTAGCTCTGATGGGAGGAATTAAAGCCGATCAAATAGAGAAAAAAGAAAGAAACCCTTTAGCTTCTTTATTAATTGATTCAAGAATTAGTTTTGCTTTAGATCCTATTCCTAATCTTTATTTTACAAGAGATGCTTTTGCTACAATCGGCAATGGAGTTTCACTAAACCATATGTATTCTCACACCAGACGACGTGAATCAATTCTTGGAAGATACATATTCAAATATCATAAAGATTATTCTACGACCCCGCTCTACTACACTAGTGAGCTCTCACACAATATTGAGGGTGGAGATATATTAAATATAAGTGAAAAGCTATTATTGATTGGTTTATCTCAAAGAACTTCTCCTGAAGCTGTAGAAACCTTAGCAAAGAACTTATTTAATAATCCAAGTAGCAAAGTTGAAAAAATCATAGCCCTCGATATTCCAAGTATCAGAGCTTATATGCATCTTGATACTGTCTTCACTCAAGTTGATGTAAATAAATTTGTTATTCATCCTAATATCTTGGATAATTTAAGATTATTTATTATTAAACCCTTAGGGAAAAAATCTTTAGATGTTAGAGAATATTTCAAAGGTTTACAAAGACTATTAGTTGAACAACTTAAAAGAGATGATATTGAGTTAATCAGTTGTGGTGGTAATGATTTTATTGCCGCTGCTAGAGAGCAATGGAATGATGGCTCTAATACTCTTTGTATAAGGCCAGGCACAGCTATTGTATATGATAGAAATACAATAACAAATAAAATTCTCAATGATTATGGAATTGAAACTTTAGAGATTCCAAGCTCTGAATTATCGAGAGGACGAGGTGGCCCTAGATGTATGAGTATGCCATTGATAAGAGAAAATATTTAGGAATATAAAATGAAAGATTTAACCTTCTGCCCTAACTGTGGCAAACAAACTTTAAACTATATCAATAATAGAAAATGGGGCTGTAGCAGCTGTAATTTATCGCTTTACAACAATGTAGCTACAGCTGTAGGCTTAGTTATTATTGTCAAAGATAATAATAACAATAATAAGGTTCTTTTAATTAAAAGAGGGAAAAATCCTCATAAAGGCAAATTAGCAGTTCCCGGTGGTTTTGTAGATCCTGGAGAAGGTGCTGAAGAAGCCGCTATAAGAGAATGTAAAGAAGAAATTGGACTTGTGCCAACATCACTTGAATATTTAACTAGTGCGACAAATAACTATACTTACAAAGAAATTGACTATACTACTTGTGATATCTTTTTTCTAGCTACTATTGAAGGTTATGATGCAACAAATATTATGGATCATTTAAAGGCTGAAGACCAAAACGAAATAACAGGTTTTGTTGTTTGTGATTTAAACACAAAAGACGATATAGAAAAAATTGATTTGGCTTTTTATTCAGCAAAAGTAGCTTTATCAAAACTCTTTAAATAGGTTTCCAATAAAAAAGTTATTAATTCTTATTAATAGCTTTTTTTATTGGTTATTTAAATCAAATCTTTAGTTGGATTTTTGAATCGGGACTATATATTCGACTTTTTTCTAACACACTATTTAACTGTCTAACATTACCTGGCCAATGAAGCTCTTTAAGCTTTTTAACAAAATCTTTCTCAAATACTCTTTTTTCATTTTTCTTACTGTAATAATGAAATATTAATTCATCAATATCTTCTTTATGTTCTTCTAAAGAAGGTAATCTAACTTGAATTAAAGAAATTCTAAAATAAAAATCATCTCTAAAAACTTTTTGCTTTACCAACTGATCTAGATCTTTGTTAGAAGCTGAGACCAATCTAAATTTACTTGTCATTAAATTAGTATCACCTATTTTCCTATATTCCCCTAATTCAATAGCTCTTAATAGTTTTGATTGTGAATTGATTGAAATATTTTCAATTTCATCAAGAAAAAAAGTGTTGTTATTAGCCTTTTCAATCAAGCCCATTGTATCTTCTTCAGCTCCAGTAAAAGAACCTCTTTTATGGCCAAACAATATAGAATCAGCTATATCGGTATTTAATAGAGAACAATTAATACTAACTGCATCTTTGTGGGAATAAATACCGTATTTATGGAGAGTTTTAGCAGCTAATTCTTTACCTGTTCCACTTTCTCCAAATAATAAAATTGGACAATTCTCCTTAGATAATAATAGTAACTCTTTTCGAGTTGTTTCCATTATTAAGGAGGATCCAACAAGTAATTCATCATTATTATATATTTGGGATTGTACAAGCTTTTTGTTTATATGGTCATTTAACAAAAAAGATAGTTTATCAAACTCCAAGGGCTTTGTATAAAAAAAGACCCTACCACTCTCTCTATAATCTGCAAATTTTCCATTCATTAATAAAACGACTTTAGATAGAGGGAATGCAAAAATAACTAATTTTAGTATTTCAAAAGAAAAAGAAAACTCATCGATAATAAAAAAATCAATATCGGAGTTTTTTTCTAGATAATTTATAACTTTATCTTTTGAAGATACCATAATACATTTATCAGCTATACATTTATTTATTAAAGTTCTTATATGCCCATCTCTAGACAATAATAATATCTTCAAAATTAAACCTCTTAGTTAAATAATTTACCAATAGGTCTACCATAAGTAAAGAAAATTGCATTACTTAATAACTATAATTGATAAAGTTTTTCTACTTCATCAAGGCAGTCTAAAGTATCTAAGATAACTTCTATAAAGAAGATTCTCAAACTCATTAAATCTGTTTCACCTGTATAAACACCCATATCTTCTTTTTCATCAGAAGAATATAATACGCAATGAATGGGACCATAATAAGATTTTGTTTTATATTCTTCTTGTATATCTTTTAAACTACACCCAAAAGAAGTTGCTAAAGCTCTCAAATCATCTTTTTCTAAATTAATAGCTAAGATAATCTTTCCCTTATATTTAGCAATCATAGCATAATCAATAAATACTAAATTTTCTTGACTTTGGGTTAATGGATTTTTTAACATTTTTAACTCAAAATCACCAACTTTATAGCATTCATCTTTTATAACGCCATAAGTTTCACTAGGCACAGAATGCCAACTTAAAGAATTCAAAGGTTTAAAATTATGTTTATCAACAAGCATGTAAGTCTCCCGAAAATCATTAGATTATTTAAACTATATCCTTTCTAAAAGATTTTCAAGATTTAACTTGCCCAAAGAAGTAATTCCATGGCCATGAATTTGAATAACAATAGCTTCACCTGCTGTATCCTTATCTTCATAACTTATTTTATTTAAGCCATACAAACCATCTACAACTGGTTGGATCAAAATATCTGATAAAGGTCGTGAGGGGATAAATATAGTTCTTCCATTATTAGTTGGAATCAAATAATTTAAATTTAAAAAATAATCTAAATAACCATAAAGTCTTTTATCCGGAATAGCCAATCTCTCATTCATTTCACGAGTTGAAGTTGCTCCTTTACCTGCTCTAAAATTATCTCCAATTAGCATAATAATATTTACACCCTCTGAAATAAATTTAGCGGGGGTTTGAACAAGCCCTTCGCTTTTTTCTAAATCTGGTCGAAATTGGTAAACATAAGATAATTCAACAGAAAAGAGAATTATTACCCATAACATGTAGAACCAAACCAAAAATAGGAAGAAAGCTGCAAAAGAACCATAAATTATTGATAAATTAAATGCAAAAGAGGATAAATTAAAAAATATAGTATTTGCTACTAATACAATAAAACTACCAACAGTCGAGCCAATAGCTGAAGCAGAAAATTCTACTTTTGTATTGGGAACAAAAAATATCAATAAAAATAATGCAATCCATAAAATAAAAAAGGGAAGAAAATAGCTAATAAATTGAGCTGTATCACTTATTGTTTTTAAACCCATCAATTCTACATATCGCTCACTTAAGCGGGATTGTACATTTATAAATGCTGCAATTGATAAAATGGAAACTATTGCAAAAGAAACAAAATTTGCAAATCTTTTTACAATATTTCGATTCATAGCTGATCTATAAACACCATTTATTACTGACCATATTCTATTAATTAGTAAAATCATGGTAAGTAAAAAGGATACCAAACCAACGATACCCAAACTAGTTGCATTTTGAGCATAGTTAGATAATATCGTAACTATCTGATCTCCAATATTATTATTGCCAAATTCGTTGATTGATGAAATTACAAAACCTTTAAAAGGTGATAAAACCCCTAAAGCGCCAAAAAAGGTAAAAAAAACAGTTAGCGCAGGAATCAATGCTGTTAAAGTTGTATAAACTAGCCCGGAAGCTGAAATAAAAACTTTATCAACAACAAAGTGATTAGTAGTTACTTGCATTATTTTTAAAGCACTCTTAATTCGCCTTTTTATTTCTTTTTTCAGAGGTTTTAATTTCCCCATACTATTTCACTTTTTCCGATAACCAGGAAGCAATAAACTCGTAGGTATCTTCTTTGTCAACTTCATTTAAAATTTCATGCCTAGCATTTTCAACTAATTTTAGTTCTACATTAGTTAATCCAGCTTTTTCATAAAAAGCTTTAACAGTCTTAACACCTTTTCCAAAATTTCCAACAGGGTCCTCAGCTCCACTAATTAATAAAACAGGGTAATCATTAGGAATTTGTTTTGCTAAATTTATATCATTAGCCATAAATACCCCTATTAACATATCATAATAAAATGAACTGGTACAAACAAAACCGCACCAATGATCTTTTTCATATTTTTCAACTTGTTTTGCATCGCTACTTAACCATTGGAAAGCAGGCCCTTTAGAATCAAACTTATTGTTATACGAACCAAAAGTCATATCATTTAGTTTTTGATTTAAAAAGTGTGCACCATTTTTCTTGATACTATTTTTTGCAATCATTTTTCCTATTTTGCCTTTAATTCCAGGATTGGAACCTGTACCCATTACTATGGCAGCTTTATATAAATCAGAATGTTGTGTAATTAATATTCTAACAATAAAAGAACCCATCGAATGTCCCATTAAAAATAGAGGAATTTTAGGATTATCTTTAGCTATTTTTTTTGACAATTCTAAAGCATCATTTACAACTAGATTCCAACCATCAACTTCTGCAAAAAAGCCTAATACTTCTTTTTCACCAGTATAGCCATGACCTCTATGATCTTGAGCATACACTTTGATACCTTTTGTATTTAAAAAAGTTGCAAATGAATCATATCTAGCACTATGTTCAGCCATTCCATGATTAATATGCAAAATGGCTTTAAGCTCCCCTTTAGGTTCCCAAACATGATAGTAAAGGACATGAGAATCATCGCAAATTAGTTTTTCTCTTTTCATTATATTACCTCTTTTACAACTTAATTGAATTGTTTAAATGTTTATTGTTTATCCATTATTATAATAAACAAACCATATTATTGCAAATTAATAATAATTAATATTTACCATATAAAATAGTAAGATTTGCCACCCAAGGTAAACAACCAATTTATGATTAAACACTACAATTGAAAAAATATCTAAACTTAAAAATTATATAACATTTAAAACCTTTTTACACAATTATGATATATAATATGGTTATAATATTTTTAGTTAAAAACAATTTCAATTGACAGTATAAACCAATTACTGTACAAATTTCATAGTAGGAGATTCATAATATGCGTAAAATAATTTTAATTTTAATAGTATTAATAATTACATCTAGCATTTTTGCTAATGAAAAGCGATCTATATCTACCAATTTCAGTATAGTTGCCAACTCAGTTGCTTTTGAATATAAAATCAATAAAAATACTCAAGTTAGTATTCCCTTTGGAATGAATCTTCTAGAATATTACGGAGATGATATACCACCAGTATATGTTGGGATATTGATTGAGCATGCTTTAAATGAGAACATACCTAGTGAAACAGTCTTGCAACTAAAAGTTGGATATGGGCTTGCCGCTCTTTTTAATTTCAACGAATTAAGTGGCGTGAATATTCCTAATCATATCTTCATACCTGTAATAAGCGGACAATTAGAAATGTTTATATCTGAAAATCATAGTTTATACTTTAGAACAACACCGCCTCTTGCATTAATATCCACTGAAAATGGAATTGAAATAAACATGCTAGGATCTGAAAATATCTTTGACTATATGCAGAAAGTAGAAGTCTTATCCCTAATGACGTTCTCTGTAGGGTATCGTTATACTTATGATTAAGGCAGTATAAATGGAAAAGATATACGTATGCTCTGATGTTCATGGAGATTATGAAGGGTTTAAAGTATTTGTTGAAAAGGCCCAATCAAACCCTATAATTATATGCGGGGATTTAACTCCTTATGCTCAAAGTTTCTCATATCTTTTTTCTAAAATTGATAATGACTTGTATTTGGTAAAGGGAAATTGTGATAATGCTTATGATTTTTCAATTGCAAATATTTATATTCCACCCCGCATAAGAGTAGAAACTTTTTTCAACCGAAAATTTGTTATTACACATGGAGATTTGATTTCAAATGTTAGTCAAAGTGGAATTGCTTTAACAAGTGGTGATCTTTTTCTTTCTGGTCATACACATACACCAAGACTTATTAAAGATGATAATGGAATAATTTATCTCAATCCTGGCAGCTTAAGTAGACCAAGAGGTCATCAGGATAAAAGCTATGCTATAATTTATGAAAATTGGGTTGAGATAAGATCCCTTAATAAAAATAAATTAATATTGTCTTTAGATATTTAATTTTTTTCTCTCTCATATTCAATCAAAGTTAGATAATCATCCAAAGTAGCTCCAACTGAAACTACCTTCTCTTTAAAATTACTAGCTCTATTTATTAAAAAATGTATCGGTACATTACTAATTGAATAGTCAACATTTTCTTTGCTCTTTTCTTCTATTTTTCTTCTATGGAAAAAACTTCTTTTGCCAAAATCAAATAAAGTATCTTCACTTATTTTATAACCTTCACAAATAGCAAAAACTTTTGTTAATATTTTTAAAAATCTATTATTAAGGCTCTTATAGCTACCATCAACATTTGCTAGATACATTACACTCTTCCAGCTAATTCCTAAAGTTTCACATATTTCTCTATATATTTGAGCATTATATAAGGCTTTTGCGACATTCGTCTTTCGTAAAGGCTTAAATAATTCCCAAGGTACCAAGGTATCATCATCTAGTGCTGTAGCTAGAGAGAAAGCTTTGAGGCCTCTTAAATCTAAGGGTAATAATTCTTTCTTTAATGAAGTAAAATTATTTTTTTCAAATCCATATTTTTTTGATAAATTATCAACATTTTCACTTAATGCTTCAAAAATACCCTTAGAAGAAGATAAATATTCTAAAATAATAATTAATCTACTTAAATATGGTAATTTCTTGTCAATTTTTAAGTTAATAATATTTTCAGATTCGGCTTCAATTATCCATATTAAATAATTACTAATAGAAAAGGGATCAACACCCAAAGCTAAACAACATTCTTCTAAAACTTCGACTTTCTTAAAGTCATAAATTCCAAGATTAGAGCCTAAAGCTAAGGCCGTTAACCAATCTATTTTACAGTCTTTTGTTAAGTTACTACCGAGTCCCCATAATCTGGGATCGTACCGATATTTATATGACTCTACAGCTGCCCATCCTAGCTTATTAGCATATTCTAGCAAATTGACTTGTTTTCTTGTATCAAAATAATGTTTAACATGATCTCTAAGTGGTTCGAAATAAGCATTTCTAAAAGCATTATCATTATTATAAAATGCAATATATTTTAGATTTTTTGTTCCAAAAACAGCACCTATTGCTGCACGACCAACATTTTTCGAATCAATATTTAAAGAAGCATAATCAATACACTTTTCTCCAGCAGCTCCAATAGATATTAAACTTGAATAATCTTTTACAACATTCTCAATGTCCCTGGTATTAAAGTTGTGATAACTCTCACATAAATCAATTTTTACTAGATCCTTCAATATTTCAATACTAGTTAATCGTCTAGCCCTTCCTTTAATTACTAAAGCACTAAAACCTAGAGAACTTAAAGTTAGAGCAAGTTTAGATGAAGAAAAATTATAACTAACCACAGATTTACTTTCCAGAGAATAGGATAGTACAGTAGAACTTGATGCAAAACTATAGCCAAGATCGCTAGCGACTCCTAAGCAAATAATAATTGGAGCACCAATATAAAGACATTCTTTATTTATCGTAGTCCAATCTGCATAATCATCCCATAGCTTATAAGAGAGTGCTCTTCCGCCATGATATTTCATTCCTATTTCTTTTGCCATTGGTGAATAACTATATTCATCTTTTGTTAAATCAACAACTAATATTTCTCGATTTCTATAGGGATACCCTTTTTCTATTTTTTTTTCCATTAATATTTTAATTATACCCCTTTTCTCAATATTCGCAATATTGTTATCAAAAATCACCTAAATATTATCTTAGTTTATATTTTAAATTAAAAATAGCTTGCACTCAATTAAAAGCGTTGTACAATATAAAATATGAATACATCTATAAAAACAACATTTAATAACAAAACAATTGAAACCTCTTGTGGAATTTCAATTGAAGAATGCTTAAAAAATCATGGATTTAAATTTGAATCAAACTATCAAAAGAACCCTCTTGTCGCAGCAAAAGTGAACTTTGAATTATTACCCTTATCTTATAAATTGACTTATGACGCCTCTATCAAACCAATATATCTTTTTTCAGATTTAGGAAAAAGAGTATATAGGCATAGTATTTGTTATTTACTTTGCTATGCATCTTGGAGAATATTTCCAGAAAGACAACTTACAATAGGTCATAGCTTAGGTGATGGCTATTATTTCAATTATACTGATTCATATATGTTAAATCCTTCAGATATGACTTTATTAATAGCTGAAATGAAAACTATCATAAAAAATAATTATCCAATTAACTATACTAATATTACTTACAACAAAGGGTTAAATTATTTCACGGATAGAGGATCTCTTGAAACTATTGATTTGATTAAATTTCAACATGAACCTACAATTGCTATCTATAAAATTAATGAGTTTATGGATAAAAGTTATGAACCATTAGTTGCACACTCAAATATTTTAAGTCTTTGGGAGTTGAGAAAATATGGCTCGAAAGGAATGTTATTAAGATATCCAAGATCAAGTGATTTTACACAACTGCAAGAATTTAGAGATAATCCATTACTTTATAAGGTTTTTAAAGAATATAAAGTATGGAATAAAGTTTTACATTTTCAGTCCCTTGGGAAATTAAATATGAACTGTATAAACAATGATATAGCCCAATATATCCGCTTAGCTGAAACTCTTCAACAAAAAAAGATTGCTCAAATTGCTGACACTATATGTGATAAAAAACCAACAAAGGTTATTTTTATTGCGGGGCCTTCATCTTCAGGTAAAACAACCTTTACACATAAACTTGGAATTCAATTAAAATTGCTTGGGAAAAATCCTATTCTTATATCCCTAGATAATTATTATAAACTTAGAGAAAACGTACCTCTTGATAAAAATGGAAAAGTAGATTTTGAGTGTTTAGAAGCGTTAGATACAACTTTATTTCAGAAAAATATGTCAGATTTATTTGATAACAAAGATGTTGAATTACCAACTTTCAACTTTAAGAAAAATAGGCGCGAATATATTTCTAATAAGATACAACTAAAAAATAATACTATATTATTGATTGAAGGTATTCATGGATTAAACCCAAAATTGATTCCTTACCTAGATAAGGACACAACTTTTAAAATATATATATCCGCATTAACTCAATTAAATCTTGATGATCATAATCGAATTAGTACCACCGATAACCGTATTTTACGAAGAATTACAAGAGATCATATGACTAGAGGAATTAGTGCTACGGAAACATTAAATATGTGGGATAGTGTACAAGCTGGAGAGAATAAACATATATTTCCTTATCAAAATAATGCAGACGCTATGCTTAACTCTGCTCTTGAATATGAACTAGGAGCTATTAAACCTTTTGTTGAACCGTTACTAAAAACAGTTGAACCCTCAGACTCTATGGCTTTTGCAATAGCAAGACGATTATTAGCCTTTTTATCTAGAGTTCACACTATTTCAGAAAGTGCTGTGCCAAAAGATTCTCTATTAAGAGAATTTATTGGAGGAAGTGAATTTAATGTTACCTAAAAAAAATCGCTAGGATCAAACCTAGCGACATTTTTTTTATTTACCATAAATGTGACGATATTCATCAAACAAGTCTTTTACTTGATCTTTACATTTACCACATTTAGTACCATAGTTTGTCAACTCTTGAAGTTCAGCCAAATTTGTTACTTTATCTGTTTTTACCAATTCTTCAATTTCTTGATCAGTAACATTGTTGCATTCACATATAACTACTGCTACATTCTTTTTTAATTCATTTGGTAAATTATTTTTTTCAAGATAATCATCAATAGCTGCTCTCAATCCTTTATCACCCAAAACTGAACAGTGAAATTTATGTTGTGGAAGACCACCGAGGTGATCTGTTATCATTTTTGGAGTAATATGATAAGCACTTTCAATACTCATGCCTTTTACTAGCTCACTCATAGCTGAAGTACTAGCTATTGCTGAAGCACAGCCATAAGTTAACCATCTGACATCTTCAATAATATTATCTTTAACTTCAATTCCAATTCTCATCTGGTCTCCGCAAGCTAAGGAACCTACTTCTCCTACTCCATCAGGATTAAAATCATCCTCTTTTTTCCATATATTTCTAGGATTCATAAAATGATCCTTAACTACATCTGTATATACCCATTGTTCTAAAAAACTACTCATCTTGTACTCATCTCCCTAATTCTTTTAATGATTGGTGGCAATTTTTCAATTACATAATCTACATCTTCCATTGAATTATATCTTCCAAGACTAAAACGTATGGAGCCATGTGCAATTTCTATATCAAGTCCACCAGCTAATAATACGTAAGAAGGCTCTAGGCTACCTGTAGCACATGCAGATCCTGTAGATACTGCAATACCTTCCATATCTAAATATAATAGTATTGATTCCCCTTCTGCTCCAGGGAAGGAAACATTTAGGGTCCCAGGTAAACAATGTTCTTGATTACCATTTACTACTACTTCATCAATTGATTCTAACAAACCTTTTCTAAGTGTTTCTCGCATTTCCCAAAGTTTTTCTCTCTCATAAGATAAATCTTTTTTTGCAATAGAACTAGCTTTACCAAGTCCAATTATTGCGAAATTATTATAAGTTCCAGGTCTAAAACCTTGTTCTTGATGTCCACCATGCATAAAATTATAAATTGGAGCTTTTTTTCTAATAGCTAAAACACCAACACCTTTTGGTCCATAAAACTTATGAGCTGACAAGCTTAAATAATCAATACCGATTTCTTGCATAGAAATTTTTTCTTTTCCGATTGATTGTGTTGCGTCACTATGAAATAGTGCTCCAACTTCATGTGCTAAATCTGCAATTTCTTTTATTGGTTGTATTGTGCCTGTTTCATTGTTTGCACTCATAACACTTACAAGTACAACATCTTTATCTAATTTACTTTTTAAATCATGTAAATCTATCAAGCCTGATTCATCGACATTAACTAAATCTATAATATAACCTTTTTTCCTAAGAAATTTTGCAGTTTCTATTATTGCAGGGTGTTCAATTGTTGTTGTAACAATTCTACCTTTGCCTTTGTTTTTATCAATTATTGAAGTGGCAATATTAAACACAATATTATTTGATTCTGTTGCACCACTGGTGAAATAAATTTCTTCTTTTTTTGCACCAATTAATGATGCTACTTGGCCTCTTGCTGTAGAAATACCCATTGCAGCGGCTCTGCCGAAGCCATGCATACTTGAAGCATTTCCAAATAATTGTTGAGCCTCGCTCATAACTTGCCAAACCTCAGGAGCTATCTGAGTTGTGGCATTATTATCAAGATAAACGAATTTGTTATCCATAATTTTTTTCCTCTAGTTAAAATATACAAAAAATAATCATAAAATCAAGTTTGACTTTATGTACCAACATTAAAAACATTGATATATAGAATTATCTGCATCATCTTCACTAGAAGGTTGTTTACTATGAATCAAACGTAGCATTCTTATAGAAGAAAAACGAATACGTTTTAATTTAGCCCATTCAACATAACCACACGTTGGGGGCAAATAAGAAGCAAACATAGCTTTTGCCAATGTTACTTTTTTACATCTAACACTATCGACAAACCTAGTTGCATAAATTTTACAAGTTTTAGTTTTAATATCATAATGTTCACAATATGAATCTAAATCGATTACTAAAGTATCATTAATTATGACTTTTTCATGGCAACAAAGGCCACATTTTTTACAATGGGATTCCCAACCTTTCATTAGGACCTCCCTTCTAAAGTTAATAACTTTTCATTAAGAGCGGACATTGTAGGTAAAACTTCTAAAATTGATACAGCTATATAATTATTATTTACTAATTCATAATCTGTAATTGAAGGATATTTATTGGCAACAAGAATTGGTCCAGTTGCAAAGGGTTTTAAACCTAAAATAATTTTATTGGTAATTGTCTTTTTTATTTCTTCTATTGTTCCCTTGGTAATTTCGGCAACATCCTTGTAATCTAACAAACCAACACAACCTGTTTTCCAAGGGCCTTTGATAGTGTGTGGAACATTTATATTCACAATAGAATTATTAGTACATAAAGGATAAAAATCATTCAAATGTTCTGCTAGAAATACAGCAGCAGCTTTAAAATTAAAATCTGAACCTTCTGGAGGCACTTCAATTGATATTGCTATTGCTTTAGCTCCAACCATTACAGCTTCTTTTGCAGCACTTACAGTTCCTGAATATAATATATCACTTGAAACATTTAATCCGTGATTGATACCACTTATAACCAAATCAATATCTTCAAGCGCAAACAAACCACTTTTAAAACTATAAAGCAAACAGTCAGCAGGAGTTCCAGAGCAATGATAATGATCTTTTGAAAATGAGCTAATATGAATAGAGTCTTGTAAACTAACTGCATGAGAAAACGCACTTCTCTGAGTAGAAGGCGCACAAACACTAACCTTATGCCCATAAGATTTTAATGTTTTTTCTAATTCAATTATACCTTTACTGTCAAAACCATCATCATTGGTAAGCAATATTCTCATTTATTATTTTGAAAACAATACCTCTGAACTTTTTGTTGGTACGAAATCTTTACAAGTCGCATCAAAGCCAAAAATATGTCCGTAATCCTCCATCTTTTCTCGGTATAAAGCAAGAGATTCATTGCTAATTAATAACATTATTGAACCACTATTTCCATCAAAAACTAGGTGGGCACCTTTGCAGCCTTCAATTTCACTAGCTCGCTTCACTAACCAATCGACTTCAGGACAAGTTATTTCAAGTTTATCTCTCAAATCCACTTGTGCTCTGTTCATAACCCTACCATATAGCACAGGCTGGTTTTGTTCAAGTAAATTCTTTGCTTCCTGAGCAAATCTAGACTCTCTTAAAGTAAAAACACAGATGTTTCTATACTTTTCTTCAATAGGGATTATTCTAGAAACAATATCTTTTTCGGGTATATCTCTTCTTGTAGTATCTTTGTAAAAGACATGTAATTTATCCATTGCACCTTGAGTAAATTTATGTGCAAAAATATTTTCATCTCTCATCGCTTGTGCAGGAATTTTACTATCGATTATTACTGTTTTATATTCTGAAATATCTTCTGTAAATGGAAAATCTACAAATTGATAAGTACTATGCTGATGATCAAAAAAAACTACTTTATTTTCAAGGCCATTTAACAAAGTCATTAAATCACCAATTCTACAGGTTTCATTATTAAATGATGTATTTGCTTGATGAACTACTCTAACAATATCTTGCTGAGATAGATTTAATCTAAATAAAGAGTTTAAAGCCAAACAAGTAGCTAAAGCTAAACTTGTGCTTAGTGAAGTATTATCACTGTTAAGTCCGTCACCCTCTAAAGTAATATTCATTCCGACAAATGAGTGACCTTCTTTGATTAATACCGCAATTACGGCTTTAACATAATTAGCCCACCTGTCTTCTTTTCTAAATCGTAATGCGTTAATAGCAAATCTCTTTCTATCACTTCCATCTGCTTTAACCACTTTAATAAGATTGTCAGTTCTTCTTGAAATAGCAATCATAACAGAATTTACACCGCAACAAAGTATTGAATACCCCTGACAAGCATCTGCAAAGGCACCAAATAAAGTACAAATTATTGGAGCTTTAGCAATTACTTGAGGTTCTATCTTATCATAATTATTTTTATGTTTAGCAATGATATTATTCATAAATGGCCCTTTTATCTTATTCTAAGCTATCTAATGTTATATTGCAACAAAAAAATTTTAATTAGAAGGCAAACAAAAACCACTGAGTCACCCCAGTGGCTATATGATATTTACTTTGAAATACCGTATCTTTTTTTAAAGCGTTCTACACGACCTGTAGTATCAACAAGTTTTTGAGTACCTGTGTAGAATGGATGACAAGCAGAACAAATTTCCACTTCAACATTTCTTGCAGTTGTTTTTGTGTTAAAAACATTACCACAAGAACAATGAATTTCTTGTAATTCATATTTAGGATGAATTTTATCTTTCATAAGATGCCTCCGCATATATCTTAATTTGCTGCTACGAGAAGTCTCTTGACAGCAAACAAATTTCAATTTCAATCGCTACTTAGCTATAGCTGTATTAATAGATTTAAAGAACGATTCATTATTCTTTGATTTTCGCATTTTGTCAATAAGGAAAGGAGTCTGCTCTACCTCATCCATGTCATTTATTGCGTTTCTTACAATCCAAATACGTGCTGCTTCATCACTAGGTATTAGTAAATCATCTCTTCTTGTTCCAGATTTCTTTAAGTTTATTGATGGGAAAATCCTTCTATCAGATAGTCTACGATCTAATACAATTTCATTGTTACCTGTTCCCTTAAATTCCTCGAAAATAACTTCGTCCATTCTAGAGCCTGTTTCGATCAAAGCAGTAGCAACTATAGTTAAACTTCCACCACCTTCCATATTTCTTGCAGCACCAAAGAATCTTTTTGGCTTATGTAGAGCATTTGAATCAACACCACCACTTAAAATTTTACCACTTGCTGGAACGGTTTGGTTATAGGCTCTAGCTAATCGAGTAATCGAATCTAATAAAATAACAACATCTTTATCTGCTTCAACCATACGTTTTGCTTTTTCAATAGCCATTTCTGCCACTTGAACATGTCGTGTAGCTTGTTCGTCAAAAGTAGAAGCTATTACTTCACCTCTTACATTATCTTTCATATCAGTAACTTCTTCGGGCCTTTCATCTACTAATAATACAATTAGTTCAATTTCAGGATGATTTTCACTAATAGCATTAGCTATTTTTTGCATCAAAACCGTTTTACCAGTTCTTGGAGGAGCTACAATTAAGGATCTTTGACCTTTACCAATTGGGCAGAACATATCAATAATTCTTGTTGAAATATCGCCACTGACATTCTCTAATATCATTCTTTCGTCTGGAAAACGAGGTATTAAACTATCAAAAGATGGTCTTGTTTTTGCCTTAATAACTTCATCATTATTGACTTTTATAATTCTATGCAAACCATAAAATCTTTCAGTATCTCTTGGTTTTTTTACTTGGCCATATACTAAATCACCTGTTTTTAATGCATTATGCTTAATTAAATTAGATGAAACATATATATCTTCAGGACCAGAAATATAACTATTTCTACTACTTCTTAAAAATCCATATCCATCAGGAAGAACTTCTAATGTACCTTCGACAACTAAAGCTCCACCCTTTTGGCAATGATCTTTTAATATTTCAGTAAGAATTTCTTGATTCTTATAATCAAAGATATTTTCTTGGCTCATACCAAGTTCAATACCTATTTGTCTAATATGATCAAAACTCATACAATAATAATCATTAATAAATAATTTTTCTGCACTTGGATTTTCTTCTAAATTGAGTTCTTCATTTCTTTCTTCATAATGCTTTCTAATATTTTTATTTCTGTTATTGTTGTTAGTTCTTTGAGTATTATTTCTTCTGTTAGTATTATTGTTATTATTACTAGCGTTATTGTTATTGTTGTTATTGTTATTATTACTAGCGTTATTGTTATTAATATTTCTTTGAGTATTATTTCTTCTATTATTTTGAGAATAATCTCTTTGACTTTTTTCTTCTTGCTTTGGATTTTGCCTTAGATTGTCGTCATTTTTAATTTTATCAGGATTATTATTTGCTTTTATAACTTCTTTTTCAACTGAATTAGAAATTTTTTCTTCACTTGAAGCGTTGTTTGCAACATTATTTTCACTGACTTCAGTTTTTTTCAATTGAGGTTTATTTTTTTTACGTGAAGCTATTTTAGTCTTTTTCTCAACAATTTCTTTTTCATTATTATTTCCATTATTAGAATCATTTGAGGATTTTAAAATATCAACCGTAGTTGCATCACTATCCGTATTAGAAGTTTGGACTTTTTTTCGTGGAACTTTTGTTTTTTTTGCTTCAGGTTTTTTAGTTTCTTGCTTTATATCAAATAAAGAATCAACTGCACTTAATAGCAATTGGGAAATATCTTCACTTGGCTTATCAACTTTCTTAGTATTATTAGTTCGTTTTTTTGGTTTTTCTAGAACTTCAATGGGTGATTCAATTTCAGCATTAATTGCTTTTTTTCTAGTTGCTCTTGGTTTTTTTTCATCAGCACTTTGAGTTGTTGCTTTTTTTACTCTTTTTTTTACAACAACTTTAACACTCTTTTTTTCATCAGTCGCAAGAACATTCTCTGCTTCTTGCTTAACTTCTTCAGCCATATAGTTAGCTCCGTTTTGTTATTTAATGTATTTTATAATTTATCTGTAGATACAAAGAAATAAATTAGGTATTTTATTTATACTAATTCACTTCACATCATTTTTTATTTTGGATATATAAGTCTTTAAACTAGAAATCTGTTAATAATATTAATTAGAATTATAGCTTAAATATAAGTCTTTCAAAAAGAAATCATATAAGCATTTTGATATTTTAAATATATTCCCACTTATTGATAATGTCAAGCAAACAACCGCCCTTAAGATATAAGCTTGTTAATAAAAAGGCAGCTACAGCCGCTCTTTTTCTAATTCCATTTCTTGTTGAGATTGCAAATTTCAAACATACAGCTTGAGAAGCCATACCTTTTTTACTAAAACCTAGCCAAACAGTGCCCACGGGTTTTAAAGTAGATCCCCCATTTGGTCCAGCAATTCCTGAAATTGAAAAGGCAATATCTGTGTTAAATAAAATTCTAGCGTTTTCAGCCATTTCAATAACTGTTTCTTGAGAAACAGCTCCATTTTCTTCTAATGTCTCATTGCTTACTTTAAGAACTTGGTTTTTTATTCTATTTGAGTAAGTTACAATTCCTCCTTCAAAAAAAGAGGAACTACCACTTTTGTCTGTCAACATTTTTGCACAAAGTCCACCTGTGCAACTCTCAGCACAGCTAATAGTATATTTATTTTCAAGCAAATCATTTATTAATAAATCTAATGCTTCAACATTATTATCTAAAATTAATTCTTTTCCAACTTTTTCTCTTAATAGACCAATCATTAGTTGTGCGTTTTTTCCATAAACAAATAAGCTTGTCTTATTTTCTTGAAATCGAGTTCCCCATTGAACTTTATCTAAAGTTAAACTTGCACAAGCTTCTTCTAATCTACTTTCTCCAATTAAAAATGTTGATAATTCCGTGTCAACTTTTTCACTATAGCCAATGTATTTCTTAAGCCAAGGTAAAACCAAATCGAAAAACATCGGTTTAAGCTCTCTAGGAGGACCGGGCATGCTAACTATAACAGTTTCTTTATCAGTACTATTTATACTACCCATAAACCCTGCTGCAGTTCCATATGGATTTCTAAGAAGGGTAAAACCTTCAGGAATTTGAGCTTGGCTATAATTAGCTCCATTTATCCTATTTCCTACAAGCTTATACAAATCCTCATATGCTTGGGTGTTCTCTACTAATTTTTTATTAGCAACATTAGCTATTGCAAATCTAGTGAGATCATCACTGGTCGGTCCAAGGCCGCCTGTTACAAATATTATATCATTAGAAGTTAACCAAGATTTTAAAAGTCTTTCAATTGAACCATCATCATTTATAATTGAAATTTGATTTACAGTTATATTTAATTTATTCAACTCTAGAGATATCAACTTGGAATGTTTATCTTCAATAATGCCCTTTGTTAATTCAGATCCAATAATACAAATTGATGCAGATATATTACTCATGTTTCCCTCTATTGATTATTTTCAATACTATAGCAGCTAATAATAATATAATAGATAAATATACTGATATTATTGCAAATAAATTTGGATGTAATGTAAAGAAAGCATTACCATTTGCCTCAGTTGTATATACTGGTACATTATAAATTCTCCACCCAGGCTTAAAGGGTTTCATTACATCAATCATTCTTCCAACAGGGTCAATTAAGCAAGTAATACCACTATTTGTGCTTCTAATTGTGCTTCTTCTATTTTCTATTGATCTAAAAACTCCAATAGCAGCATGTTGCATTTCACTTACAACAGAATAAGCCCAACCATCATTTGTCATGTTTACAATTACATTTGCACCATGTCGAACAAAGTCTGCAGAAATTTCTCCAAACACATCTTCAAAACATATTGGGGTAGAGAAAGTAATCCCTCTTTGAGCTGTAAAAACTACAGACTCTTCTCCCTTTTCCCACCAATGATAATCATTAGCTTCTAATAAAGCATACAAATATGGTAGTTGTTTTTCATAAGGAAAATGCTCAGTAAATGGAACCAAATGTTGTTTTCTATAAGTTTGTTCAATCTTTCCATTGTTAAAATAAATTACAGTATTATAATCTTTTCTATTCCATTCTCCATTTTCTAGTATGGCAGGTTTAGAGGTATCTTCAATAGCACCTTCAGGATTTCCTGTTAATAAGGGTACTGTTAATTCAGTTCCGAAATCAACAAATTCTTTTACTAATTCACTAGTTTCTTCATCACTAGGATACTTTTCATGCCAAGCTACACTTGGTACAAAAGCTGTTTCACTCCAAATAACAATATCTGGATCTTCTTCTAAAGCTT
>Ga0307990_1001513_pt1 | contig 19584 bp, 16 predicted proteins | sample EllFjometagen129_FD_203168 | JGI IMG/M metagenome (GOLD analysis project Ga0307990, IMG submission 203168) | Marine microbial communities from Ellis Fjord, Antarctic Ocean - #129 | ecosystem: Environmental > Aquatic > Marine > Unclassified | place: Southern Ocean | collected 2014-10-08
ACCTGTTGCAATATCAGCGGTATACTGGCGCTTAGGCTGTGATTATCATCCACTTCTATCAATGGTGCGCCAAACTTGCGGCTGCTTTCGATTGGCACCACATCGTCTTGGCGAGCATGAATTACCACCGTCGGTGGTAGCCCTTCTGCACTTAAGCAGTTGGCGGCGCTAGCATGCAGAGCGGGGGCGCATAGAACGAGTCCAGCTATCCGCGGTTCCACCTGCTGCCACAATAGCGCCATCAAACCGCCAGCGCTGGAACCGACCACCAGAAAAGGACCGGGTTCATTCTGGGTGCTCTCCTGAATGATTTGCAAACGCTGGTGAGGATCTTTGATCCCTTCACAGTTGGGGGAAATGACTGGACCGAACATGGCTGTTAATGCCTGATATTTGTTGCCGTATGGTCCTGTTTCCAGTCCGTGTAGAAAAACCAGTTGCATTTGCTACCTCTCCACTTAATGATACCGATATTAAGATGCTCTTTTCATATTCGAGACGATATTGTAGGCTGTTAACCACTTATGTGTTGTTCATTGTTAGCTCCGCGACTATAGCGTGTTGCCATGCGTCGTGCAACTTCAGGTAACGCTTTCAGTCGTTGCCCGTGGGTAATTTTCGGCTGGTGCTAGCGTTATTCAATGAAGAAGCGGCGATGTCACGGTGGCAAAATTATCTATAAAAAGGATGTTGAGAGATGGTTAACTATAGAAACATTACTTCAGTAAAATCAGGTTTGCCACCGGGTTCGCTTGTCCATGTTGGGGATGTTTTAGAAGCTGTAACCAGCATGTCCATTATTGATTACAGCAAGGAAAACATTGTCGAACAGACTATTAAGTCTGTCGATGAACTGCAGAAATATAAAGATAGCGCCAGTATTACCTGGGTTATTGTCGAGGGTTTAGCCAATGTAGAAATTGTTGAGCGTATCGGCACCATGTTTGGTATCCATCCGCTGGTTCTCGAAGATATTCTGAATACGCACCAGCGGCCGAAGTTTGAGGAATATGAAGATTACCTCTACATTGTTCTCAAGTGCCTGATGTCTGAAAATCAACAGTTCAAGGTAAACTATGAACAAATTAGCCTGTTGGTGTTCAAGAATTTTGTTTTTTTGTTTAAAGAGAAAAAGGATGATCTTTTTCTCTCGGTTCAGCAACGGGTAAGGGCGAGCAAAGGGCGCTTGCGCAGTCTTGGGACAGATTATCTGACCTATGTGATTCTGGATACCGTTGTCGACCAGAATTTTAGTCTGATAGATTCATTGGATGAGTCAATTACGCAACTTGAAGGCAGTTTGCTGGTCAATGGTCCCACTCAGGGCACTCTCAATAGAATCCAACTTCTTAAGCGGGAAATCATCAATATTAGACGGCACGTATCTCCGATACGGGAAATGTTGGCAGGGCTGTTGCGCAGCGAGTCCGGATTGATCGACGAAAAAACGCAGATATATTTGCGTGACGTGTCTGATCATGCCATGCGGGTAATCGAATCAATTGAATCCTACCGCGAAATATTGACTGGGCTGTTAGATATCTACATGTCTAGCTTAAGCAACAAAATGAATGAAGTTATGAAGGTTTTGACGGTGTTCGCCTCAATTTTCATCCCTTTGACATTTTTGACTGGTATCTATGGGATGAACTTCGCGTACATGCCTGAGCTGCAGTGGAAGTGGGCTTACCCCCTTCTGTGGGGGGCATTTCTTGCCATTCCCGCAGTGCTGCTGATCTATTTCAAAAAGAAGAAATGGCTGTAACAGCTCAGCCGTTACGGTAATCAATGTGTATAACTATTGGAATTTCCGATACACCATAAAAGTATTATCAATATAATTTGTTTGTCTTGTGCGGCTCGGTTGCTTAAAGTCACATACTTATTATTTGTTGAGTATGCGGCTGTTGGCTGAACTAAAAGGAGCAACACAATGAACGATTATTCTCAGATGTGGTCAGATCTTGGCATTGATATCCCTTCCCATAATATATTGATGACAGCTTTGCCGGAGTTGTACACCGATGTTTATCTGTCTCAGCCTGACCGCCCGCAGGGGATGGCATATTTTGATGGCTTGATTTCGCAACTGCATGGTGAGCGTATTCAGGAGTTGCTGGAGCATAAACAGCGCGGCGGCAAGGTGCTGGCAACCATGTGTGTTTTTGTCCCGGAGGAGATTGTGCTGGCCTGTGGTGCCATTGCTGTTGGGCTGTGTGGGGGCATCGATTGGGCGACGAACGAGGTAGAGAAGGTTCTGCCGCGTAACATGTGTGCGCTGATTAAATCATTTATGGGCTTCAAGCTGGGCAAAGTGTGCCCCTATTTTGAAGTTGCCGATCTAGTGGTGGGTGAAACCACCTGCGACGGCAAGAAGAAGAGCTTTGAGGTGCTGGGTGACTACATTCCCGTGCATGTAATGGAAACGCCGCAGATGAAAAATCTTATTGATTATCAGATGTGGGATGCTGAGCTACAGCGTTTTATCGAGGTAGTGGAGAACCTCACCGGTAATAAAATTAGCGCAGCATCGTTGCAGAATGGCATCAGCAAGGTAAATAATAAACGTAAGGCGTTGCAGCGCCTGTCTGCGACCAGAAAAGCCGACCCCTCTCCTATCAGTGGCAAGGATGCGCTGCTGATCTATCAGACCGCCTTTTATGATGATATCGACAGGTTCACCGCCAAGGTCAATGTGCTGTGTGACGAACTTGAGCAACGCATCAGCGCGGCCGCTACTCAGCATACAGTACCAGACAAATTACGCATCATGGTTAGCGGTACCCCTATGGCGGTGCCGAACTGGAAAATTCCTCATCTAATTGAGAGTGCCGGTGGGCGGATAGTTTTTGATGAGATGTGTACTGGCGAGCGTTATTTTCAGAATCTTGTCGCGCAGCCGGAGGGGAAAAGTGTCGCGCAGATGGTGACCGATATCACCCGGCGTTCGCTGGAGATAGATTGTGCCTGCTTTACGCCGAACCAAGTTCGCATAGATAAGGTTATTGCCAAGACGGCCGAATATAATGTTGATGGCGTGATCCACTATGCCTTGCAGTCGTGTGATCCGTTTACTATTGAGGGCTTCCGTATGGAGAAGCAGCTCAAGGAAGCAGGGATAGCGATTATGCGTCTGGAGACTGATTACTCTCAGGAAGATGTCGGTCAATTACAGACGCGGATTGAAGCATTTTTGGAAACTCTGGCGGAGCGCAAAGGGTAATAATGATAGCAGCAGGTATTGATATCGGTTCGCGTACCATCGGCTTTGTGTTGCTCGATTGTGATAGTGGCGAACTGGTGCATCATGACATACTCGACTCCGGTTACGATCCGATTGGTCGTGCCCGTGACTATGTCGGCCGTTTCAGCTACGATAAGCTTGTTGCCACCGGCTATGGACGCCATGCCGCCAACGCTAAATTTGCCGACGAAGTTATAACTGAGATCAAGGCTTATGCGCGCGGAGCCCGCTATGTTCTGCCGCAAGTACGCACTATCCTCGATATTGGTGGACAAGATACCAAGACTATTTTGTTGAGTGAGGATGGTATTGTCAGCGAATTTCAGATGAATGAGAAATGTGCTGCCGGTACTGGAAAATTTATGGAAGTGATGGCCGTGGCCTTGGGCTACAGTCTGGATGAATTTGCTGCGGCGCCGTTACAGGTTACCGGTAAAGCAATAAAAATTTCTTCCATGTGCGCGGTGTTTGCCGAATCGGAGGTGGTGTCGTTGCTCAATAGCGGTTGCCCGCGTGCCGATGTAGCCAATGCTGTTATTGATTCGGTCGCTGAACGCGCCGCCGGGATGCTACAGCGTACTGGCGTTATCAGCCCGGCGTTGTTTGCCGGTGGTGGAGCGCATAATAACTGTTTAAAAGATAAGATTGCTGCGCTGGTCGGGGTCGATTTACACGTCCCCAACCAACCGCAATTAATTGGTGCCATTGGTGCTGCCTGTGAAGCTCGGCGCCTGTTGCGCTAGTTGATTACCCGTACTTGACAGGGTGAGACAAAGACTATATCAGGGGAATAATTGCGTAGCCCTGAGTTTGATAACCGATCAGTGACGCGAAGGTGTTGCCGACAAGAACGATGCCATCGAATAGGTTGTCTTTATCAACTTCAAACATCCCCGCAGCAATGTTACAGGCTTCAAAGTAGACATTCTCTTGTTTTAGTTCTCGAATTAAAGTCGTAATAGCCGCGGCATCTTTATCATTATTGAATTCTGAGTCTTTGCTGACCATGGAAACCGCTGCACCGCGAAAAGCCAGAACAAAGTCTGGGGTAACTCCTTGATTTTTTAAATCATGTACTGTCTTTTTTATCACTTTGAGATAGAGCTGCATCGATTCAGTGGTGGATGTGCTTATATCAAAGACGGCTTTTCCTGTAGTAATCCCTGCTAACGCGCGCTGATCATTTGGTGCGCTCTGGTCAGCTGTTGAGATCGCAGGTAGGCATAGGCAGAGTAATATGAGTGCGGTGTAAAGTAGTTTGTGCATAAAAACCCCTTGGGAAAATTTGCGCTGTTAAAGCTCTAGGGGGTATCTATTGAGATAATGGATAACCCCTAGAGCGGTTTTATTCTGCTGGTTACTAGCCAGCACACTTTAAAATTGTTGTTGGATCTGGTTGAGCATATTTCAATAAATACTGCATCAAATCTTGCCTGCTGTCAGGAGTTATTTTCTCTAAGGTGCTCTCATGTCGTGGTGAAGTGTTGTCGCGGACAAATTTAATCCACTCGGTCTGTGTGTAATCAGGCATCTTTATCCTCGGCGCTGTACCACCGCGTTTATGACAACTGGCGCAATCCTGTTTAAAGATCTTTTTACCGGCTTTCCAGTCACCAAAAGCCATGGCTTGGCTGGAAAAACTTAGGAGGGAAAGTGATATTACTGTCATGACGACTATTTTTTTCATAGTGTACACCTTTCTGGGATGCGCTTGACATAGTTGTGAAAAATTTCAAGCAATACAGCTTCGAAACGAATGTTCATTTTAAATATACACTAGACCGGAGTTTCTGCTGGGTCAACTTTTTTTGTATTGGCAATGGCAAATTGCCCCCGGTGAACAGCTGTTCTACTGGCGGGGCGAGGTTCCTTTTATTTGGATAATATTGGCAAGCTTTGCCCAGCTTTTCGTTGCTACTATTTGATTATGCGCCGTAGTAGCAAGCTGTTGCTGACAACGGATACGCTGGAAAACGCCATTGCCAGTCCGGCAAATTCAGGTTTCAGATAGAGACCAAACCATGGATAGAGTAATCCTGCTGCTAATGGAATGCCGACCAGATTGTAAAAAAAAGCCCAAAAAAGATTTTGTTTTATTTTACGCAACGTGGCTTTACCAAGGTGGATGGCTCGATAAACGTCTTGCAGATCATTTTTCACCAGCACAATGTCGCCAGTCTCTTTGGCTACGTCGGTACCGCAGCCTATGGCAATGCCTATGTCTGCTTGCGCTAGAGCTGGCGCATCATTAATGCCATCCCCCACCATGGCGACCAGCCCCCCGTTTTGCTGAAAGCGTTTGACGATGTTTTGTTTATCAGCAGGGAGAACCTCAGCTATGATTTGTGTTATGCCTATCTGGTGCCCGATGGCCTCAGCCGCAGCCTGCCGGTCACCGGTGACCATGGCTGTTTGAATGCCTAATGTCGTCAAGTTGTGTAATAGGGTCGCGACTTCTGGTTTTACTTGATCTTGCAAGGCGATTATTCCCAGCAAGCGCTCGTTTCTACTGACATATACAGTCGCTTTACCGTGCTGTGCCAACTGGTCTGCTCTGACCTCGAGTTCGGAGGTGTTGATCCCATATTTATTTAAGAAGCGGCTGCTACCAACGAGGATGCTGAGCGTTGTTGGGTGGTGGGTTACCATGGCTTTTACCCCCATTCCCCCCTCTTCAACAACTGATTCAACGGTCGCAAGTACACCTGCTGTCGCTGCCGCTGTACTGATTGCTTGAGCCAGAGGGTGGAGGCTGGTGGTTTCTACTGCGCCAGCGAGTTGGAGCAGTTGCTGTTCGTCCGCGCCGTCAACCGCAATAATGTCGGTAATGCTAAAACGACCCTCGGTCAGGGTGCCGGTTTTATCGAAGAGTATGGTGCCAATTTTGGCGATCTGCTCCAGCGTAGATGCTTTTTTGAATAAAATGCCTTGGCGTAGACCAACGGCGCTGCCCACCATGATGGCGGTGGGTGTCGCTAAGCCTAGGGCGCATGGGCAGGCGATGACAATGACAGCGACTGCCATCTTTAGGGCAAACACCAGCGTTGCCCCAGACAGGTACCAACCACAGAAGGTTATCAGAGCCAACATGATGACCACCGGCACAAACACTGCTGAGACTTTATCGGCTATCCGCTGAATAGGCGCTTTATCTGCCTGTGCCTCCTCAACCATGCGGACAATACTGGCGAGCACAGTATCATCGCCAACTTGCTCCGCCGTGAGAATAAGGCGCCCGGTTTGGTTTACCGTTCCGGCGCTTACTTTGTCGCCAATTTGCTTAACCGCCGGGATTGCCTCACCTGTCAACATAGATTCATCGACTGCGGAATCGCCAGCAACAATGCTTGCATCAACAGGGATCTTTTCACCGGCAAAAACTACCAGTTGATCGCCAACTTTAACCTGTGCTGTAGCGATCTGTTGCTCCACACCGTTGCGACGGATACGCGTCATGTCGGGTTGTAGCTGTATCAGCTCGCGTAATGCTGCTCCGGCCTTGCCGCGTGAGCGCACTTCAAGCCATTTACCCAAACGGATGAATGTTATCAGCATGGCACTAGTTTCAAAAAAAACTTCGTGATTGGGACCAAGCCATCCCATAGCGGCTATGAGGGAGTAGCCATACGCGGCACTGATGCCCAGCGCGACCAGTACATCCATATTGGCTGCACCATTTTTCAGCGCTGTCCACGCGCCCCTATAGAATGTGATTCCAGCAGAAAACTGCATCACAGTTGCCAAGCAGCCGATAATCAAGAGATTGGTTGCTGGTGACCAAGGAGACCACCACATAATGGGCATGATAGGTGTGGTAAGTAAGATAGAAAAAATTAGCCAAACCTTTTGCCGATGTGCCTCAACTTCCTCTTGAATGTCATCACGTTTGTCCAGAGCCTTAAAGCCTAGATCGGCAACTTTTTGCACAATGTTTTCAGGGTCGAGCTGGAGGGGATCAAAGGTAACGCTGAGTTGTTCGGCGGCAAAATTTACTGTTGCCCGGTTTACCCCCGCTAAACTACCTACCCCCTTTTCAATACTTGCGGCGCAATTGGCGCAGTGCATACCCCGAAGGGCAAAGACAACACGACGATAATTAGGCGCTGAACGCTGCTCCTGCTCTAACTGATCTGAAGTGGTGCCTGTGCTCTGAGTGTGCATGATTTCACCCTTGAGTGCGCGGTTGACTTTAGTTACCTTAGGTCTAAACATTTTTTATTGGTTGTCCTGATTAATACCAATCTTCCGTTATCGCCACAAAGGTCGTCACTCTCGCGTAGGCGGGAGTCTAGGAAGCTATGCAAAACCTCTGGATACCCGCTTTCGCGAGCATGACGAATACGGGGAACAGAACCAGAGCGGAAGATTAGTGCTACTCTGGTTGGTTGCTGTTGACTATATCTTATTGCACCAGTAGTGCGCAATATAGTGTCTATATCACTATTTTTCCTGATGTATGTAAAGCTAGTGGCGCTATCCTTCCGCATAAAGTTAAGCTATCGAGGCAACAGATATTCTTCCCATAGATAGCGTAATCTTGTAGGCTGTTACGCCAGATATTTATATCTCTTACTCAGCCATGCAGGATGTATATGAACCATAGCATTAAACAGGCACCAACCTTATCTCCAACCACGTCTCCCACCGTAACCCTGATGGTTGTGTGTGTTGCCCACTTTCTAATGCCATTTATGATGTCGGCAGTTGGGGTGGCGCTGCCCGCGGTCGGGCGTGAGTTTTCTGCCAGTGCGGTGCAGCTGGGTTTAGTGGAGATGACCTATGTGTTGTCGGCCTCGATCTTTTTGCTCGCCATGGGACGTTGGGGTGATATTATCGGGCGGCGGCGTATCTTTCGGCGCGGGCTGGCTATATTTACCCTGGCTGGTGGACTGATCTCTCAGGCGTGGTCTATTGAGGTGGTGATTGTACTGCGCTTTTTCCAGGGTATGGGTGGCGCAATGGTAATGGCAACCACCATGGCCATGGTGGTAGAGGTGTTTCCTGCCCAGCAGCGCGGCAAAGCTTTGGGGATTGCCGTTGCCAGTGTCTATGCTGGGATCTCCTGCGGTCCATTTGTCGGGGGGGTGTTGGTGTCGTGGCTAGGCTGGCGGGCTATTTTTTATCTATGTATTCCACTGGGATTGACGGCACTGGTGGTGGCGACTACCAAGCTGGCTAATGCGGTGCCCGAGTCGGCAGGGGAACCATTTGATTGGAGCGGCTGGTTTATCTATGTGGTGGCAATTGCCGCCCTAGTAGCTGGCGCGACTCATCTGCAAGATGGAAGTTGGGCGTGGTGGATGCTGGTGGCAGGGGTGCTCACCGCACTAATGTTTTTTTGGTTTGAAGCGCGCCAGAAATATCCCCTGCTCAATGTCGATCTGTTGCGTTACAATCGCGTGTTTGCTTTGAGTAATCTTGCAGCACTGTTCAACTATGCTGGTACCTTCGGCTTGACCTTTTTTCTCAGTTTATATTTACAGAATGTGCGTGGTTTCACGGCTCATACCGCCGGGGCGATCTTGATTATCTCGCCCGTAGTGCAGACGGTGTTTTCGCCACCATGTGGGCGCTTGGCGGATCGCTTTTCTGCTTCCAAAGTTGCGACTGCCGGCATGATATTGTGTGCCGTGGGTATTGCAGTTGCTTCAATGGTAAACGCCACGACGCCGCTGCCAATGATATTTACCCTGCTGGCAGTTTTGGGTTTAGGTTTTGCGTTGTTTTCATCGGCCAATACCAGTGCTATTATGGGCAGCGTTGAACCGCGGTATCTCGGTGTTGCCTCTGGATTTGCTGCCAGTATGCGTACGTTGGGGATGCTGACCAGTATGACCATCATTACCGGCACTTTTTCTTTTTTTATGGGTCACCAGGCAGTAACTGCGGCAACGCAAACAGCTTTTTTGCACAGCATGCGGGTGTCACTGTTGGTATTGAGTTGCCTGTGTGTGGTGGCCGTGGTCACCTCATTTGGACGGCATCGCAGTAATAAGGTATAGAATGATGCAGGTTGTTATGAAGGAGTAACATGATGCACAAGCTTGTTTTGGTTGGTATCGGCGGCTTTGTCGGAGCCACCTTAAGATATTTAGTGGGTGGTTTTGTGCAAAACCTATCCCAAAGTATAAATTTTCCTTACGGTACCTTAACGGTCAATATCGTTGGTTGTTTCTTTCTCGGTATGCTCTCCCATATGGCTGAACTAAATATGGGGGTAACCAGTGAGGTGCGCCTGTTGGTGATGGTAGGGTTTCTCGGCTCATTTACTACCTACTCAACCTTTTGCAACGAAACCATGAATTTAATGCAGGATCGCTTGTCGCTGGCGCTGCTTAATGTCGGTGTCCATGTGGTGTTAGGTCTTGGGGCAATTATACTAGGTAGATATGCTGTGATCACGCTGTGGAGATAACAGATGAAAATTGCAACTGAAGGACAACTACTGCGGGTATTTATTGGTGAAAGCTCCAGACATGACGGCAAACCCCTGTATGAATGGCTGGTACTGGAGGCTAAAGCGCAGGGGATGTCGGGGGCAACGGTATTGCAGGGGATTATGGGTTTTGGTGCCCATAGTCGCATTCACACCGCCAAGATATTGCGCCTGTCACTTGATCTGCCGGTAATCATCGAAATCGTCGATAATCCGGAAAAAATTGATGCATTTTTAACCCACATCGATGGAGTGCTGGATGGTGGGTTGGTTACGGTGGAGCGAGCTGAAGTAAAGATTTACCGTGCCGATAAGAAGTAGATCAGTGGTTGTGTGCTGCTTAATTTTGCCCACAATATACTGAACTGAAGCGAGTATAGTTAGAAAATCAATAGAGGAGCATTACTATGGCAGTATACTTAACCCCGTGGTTGTTGTGGTTTATCGGCGGCATAGCCTTAGCTGTTTTTGAGGTAGTTGTGCCCGGTTTTATCTTAATTTTCTTTGGCATTGGTTGTTGGATAGTTGCCGGCTTGTTGTTGATGTTTGATCTCAGTATTACTCAGCAGACGTGGGTATTCCTCGGCTCTTCACTGTTAAGTTTGCTTATTATGCGTCGTTGCGTCATGAATGTCTTTGGTGGCGACCAACAAAGGGAGGAGCGTCTGCTCGATCTCCCTCAAGGGACCGGCAAGGTGGTGGAGCCAATTGGGGATAATAGCCCCGGTCGTGTTGCTTGGAGAGGTTCATTCTGGCCAGCACAGGCAGAAAATGCTCTAGAAGTGGGAACACAAGTGTCCATAAATGGTTACGTTGCGGGATCGCGCACCGTGCTCTGGGTGAAAGCCTTGAATTAACGCTACATAGAAAAGGGAATACTTACCATGAATCCGTCATTGATCGCTGCCATTCTCCTGACCTTTTTAATTGTCATCATTCTGGTAAAAACGGCTGTAGTTGTGCCGCAACAAAATGAGTACATAATCGAGAGGTTAGGTAAGTACAGCCGTACTCTGGGGGCAGGATTTCACATCCTTATCCCGTTTTTAGATAAAATTGCCTACAGATACATGTTGAAAGAGGAAGTGATCAATATTGCCAGCCAAACCTGCATCACCAAGGACAATGTGACTGTTGAAGTGGATGGGCTGATCTATCTCCAGGTACAAGATAGCAAGTTAGCTGCTTATGGTATTTCCGATTATCGCGCTGCATCCCAGGCTTTGGCCCAGACCACCCTGCGTTCGGCAGTAGGTAAAATTGATTTGGATAAAACCTTTGAGGAGCGAGATAGCATTAACGCTGCAGTCGTCAACTCTCTGGATGAAGCAGCACAATCCTGGGGGGTCAAGTTGTTACGCTACGAAGTTTCAGACATCGTGCCACCAGTCTCGGTTAAGGAAGCTATGGAAGCGCAGATGACTGCTGAGCGTGCCAAGCGTGCTGAAATCGCCCATTCCGAAGGCGTGCGCCAGTCGATGATCAATGAGGCTGAAGGTGCCCGGCAGAATTCTATTTTGGTTTCCGAGGGTGAAAAGCAAAAGATGATCAACGAGTCCCAAGGACGTGCCGCACAGATTTTGGCTGTTGCCGAAGCCACGGCAACAGGGTTGGGGCTAATCGCCACTCAACTCGAAGCTCCCAGTGGGATGAATGCAGCTAATCTGCGCGTTGCCGAGCAGTATGTTGGCGAGTTTGGCAAGTTAGCAAAAGAGAGTACGACTCTGATTGTTCCGAATAACACCACTGATATTGCCGGTATTGTTGCGCAGGCTATGGCTACTTTAAATACGGTGAAAAAAGGGTAAAATATTTCCGAGTAGCACTGATCTTTCGCTCTGGTTCTGTTCCCCGCATTCGTTATGCATTGCGAATGCGGGTATCTCACTGCAAGCGGCGGCGACAAAGAGGGGAATTTGGTGCTGTAGGTCGGGCATCGTCCGACGGGTTTTGATCCTTGGTACTTGATGCAGGCGAACGATGATCGCCTACTTGGTGACATTAGCGTAAGCGGCGACGTATCGTCCCACGGAAAAAATTGAGTGCTATATGACAACCAAAATACTCAATACCGTACTAACAAATGGACACCTACTTGGAGGTCTTAAGGCCGACAACCCGCAGGGATATGTAAAAGGGAAAGATACTCATTGTAGGTAGATCGCGACCCCCGGAGGGTACGGGTATAAAAAGCCATTTTTGCTTACTTTTTGGGGCTCAGCAAAAAGTAGGTCGTGTGCGGGACGAAACCCGCGACCTTGATTGTTTTTTTGATTTATGGTGGTGGAATGTGATTAATTTTCATTGGGCTGATAATAACAACCATCGGCTTAAGTAAACCGGGTTACGCGCACCCGGACCGCGCCATACTTTTAGGATCATCCAAAAGTATGCAAAACATGACCCGCAATTGTCTTGCCCTGCCGGGTTCCCTCTCTGCAGTCACTTACATCAAGGATAGCGAAAAAACTCGCTAACGCTCAAACACTTTTCGCTGACCATCCTTGTTGACGCTCATTGCGTTCGGCGGCGACAAAAGGGGAAACAAGCGTAAGCGGCGAAGTAACGTTCCACGGAAAAAGTTGATGTGCACACGCAACCCAAATATTCAATACCAGCATAACGAATAACCACCAATTTGGAGGTCTTAAGGCCGACAACCCGCAGGGATATGTAAAAGGGAAAGATACTCATTGTAGGTAGATCGCGACCCCCGGAGGGTACGGGTATAAAAAGCCATTTTTGCTTACTTTTTGGGGCCAGTTGAAAATATACAAAAAGTACGTCGTGTGCGGGACGAAACCCGCGAATTTGAATTTGTTTTTTTGATTTATGTTTGTGGAATGTGATCAATATTTATCAGGTGGATAATAACAATCAGCGGCAGAAGTAATCCGGGTTACGCGCACCCGGACCGCGCCATACTTTTAGGTTCATCCAAAAGTATGCAAAACATGACCCGCAGTTGTCTTGCCCTTCGGGTTCCCTCGCTCCAATCGCTTACACTAAGGTTGCTGCTATGCCTAACACCCACCTGAACCCTGCTAAAACTCGCTAGCGCTCACACAGTTAGCGGGAAACCTTCTCGCTGACACTCATTGCGTTCGGCTGCGACAAATGGGGAAGAGGGTGGAAGATCGATAATTATATAATTCGCAATTTCTCTTCTATCACTATAAGAATAAGACATTCTGCTCTTTTCCTGTCATGATACCGCACTTCGATCTAAACAATTTCATTTCATAATCTCTACGGCTTAAATTAATGATTAAATCTCGAATCTTTTTCTTGCTTGCTCTTCTTTCAGCATTTCCTCCACTGGCAACGGATATGTACCTCCCGGCAATACCACAACTGCAAAAAATGTGGAATCAGCCGTTGTCGATAATCAATTTCACCCTGGTTGGATTCTTTGTAAGTTACTGTTTCTTCTTGCTAATATATGGGCCGCTCTCGGATAGATTTGGGCGGCGGCGCCCATTATTGGCGGGGATAACAATATTTATTGTTGCATCTATTATGTGCGCTCTTTCCAACAGTGTCACCATGCTGATTGTCGCTAGGGTTATACAGGCTGCAGGAGCAGCTGGGGCAGCAGCTCTCGCTATGGCGATCACCAAAGATGTTTACACCAGTAGTGAACGCGCGCGAATTTTAGCCTGGATGGGCGTGACGATGGCGCTTGCACCCGCGATTTCCCCAGTTCTTGGTGGTTGGATCATGATCTGGTTTTCATGGCGGTGGATTTTTGTTGTGCAAGCGGTTATTGCGGTTATTGCCGGAATTGGTGTCTTAAAAATGCAGGAAACCTTGCAGAAGCCTTCCAATCTTAGTGCTTTTGATTCAGTAAAAATCTATTTAATTCTGTTGCGTAACAAACGCTATATTGGTTACGCACTCATGGTTTCCCTTATTGTCCTCCCTCACTTTGCCTACATTGCTGGCTCTGCTGATATTTACATCACCAAGATGGGTTTGTCTGAGCAACAGTTTGGGTCGATTTATGCTATTAACGCCTTAGCTTTTATGGCTGGATCGTTTTTGTGTACCCGCTTACTCCATAAAATAACGTCAACGACAGTTATGACATTAGGCTTCCTTGGTGTTTTAGCTGGAGGAATTGTGATGATATCAAAAGTTGTTCCAGGGGTATGGGGGGTAGCTTTACCTATGGCTATCATTACCTTCTCTGTTGGCCTCAGTCGCCCCCCAAGCAATAATTTAGTTTTGGATCAAGTGGATGAATATGCCGGATCTGCATCCTCGTTATTGGTCTTTATGTTCTTTATGCTCGGATCATTTTCAATGTGGTTGATTTCATTGGACTGGGCAGACAAAGTATTTGTCATTGGATCTCTTGCCACAATTGTGGGTAGCCTGATGTTGTTATTTTGGTTTAGTTTTGGTGCGCAACATAAGCATTCTGCGGATTGAAGTGGTCTTGAGGAGTGTGATTACTTTTCATCAGGTGGATGATAACAATTATTTATAGAAGTAATCCGGGTTACGCGCCCGACGATTTCACTTGGCTGCGCCCTACTTTTAGAATCATCCAAAAGTATGCAAAACATGACCCGCAGTTGTCTTGCCCTTACGGGTTCCCTCACTCCAATCGCTACCACCGAGAAACCCGCTAAAACTCGCTGACGCTCAGACAGTTAGCGCTAAACCCTTCTCGTTGACGCTCACTGCGTTCGGCTGCGACAAAGAGGGGAATTTGGTGCTGTAGGTCGGGCACCGTCCGACGGGTTTTGATCCTTGGTACTTGATGTAGGCGAACGATGACCGCCTACTTGGTGACATTAGCGTAAGCGGCGACGTATCGTCCCACGGAAAAAATTGAGTGCTAGATAATAACAAAAATACTCGTTGCCGTACTAACAAAAGGTCACCTACTTGGAGGTCTTAAGGGCTCCAAACCGCGCTGATATGTAAGAGGGCGAGTGCCATATTTCCTCTTATCTGTGTTCATTTCTCCCATACGCAATACCCAGCTTTTTCATCCGATTCCTCAGGGTGTTAGGATTAATCCCTAGCAGCGCAGCCGCACCTTTCTCCCCTTGGACTATCCCCTCGGTCATGTTGAGAACAGCGCGAATGTGATGACTCATCACTTCGTCCAAAATAAGTGGTCCTGCGGTTCTCTGTTGCATGGTTTGTTGTTCTGGAACGTTAGAGGTGGAACTTAGCGGTTCAAATGTCAATGGCTTGCCAGGTGCTTGGGTCATGTTCAGAATGATGGTGCGTTCGACGAGGTTTTCTAATTCTCTGACGTTGCCGGGCCAGTGATATTTTTGTAATTCATCCAAAGTTCCATACGCTAGTACGGGGTGGTCGGAGAGGTTCATCTCCCCCGATTTTTTTTCCATAAAAAAGTGGGTTAAGGCTGGAATGTCTGATTTTCGCTGTCTCAGCGGCGGGATGGTGATGGGAAAGACATTGAGTCTAAACCACAGGTCGTCTCTGAATTGTGCCAAGCTGATCATGTGGGGTAGATCGCGGTGGGTCGCGGTAATAATTCGTACATCTATAGGAATAGGTTGTGTGCCGCCCACCCGCTCAATCTCTTTGTTTTGCAACACTCTTAGCAGTCTGACTTGTGCAGATAGTGGTAGTTCACCGATCTCATCGAGAAATAGTGTCCCTTTATTCGCCCGTTCAAATCGTCCCCTTTTGAGTGATAAGGCACCAGTGAAGGCTCCCTTTTCATGGCCGAAGAGTTCACTGTCGATAAGGTTTTCTGGAATCGCGCCACAGTTGACCTTGATAAATGGTCCATTTGCTCTGGGGGATGAGTAATGGATAGCATTGGCAATTACCTCTTTGCCGACACCTGTTTCGCCTAACAGTAGTACCGGGCTCAATTGTGGTGCAATCTGGCGCACCAACTCCATGACGTATTTTAAACCAAAGTCGCGACCAATAATTTCGTCTCCAGATAGGCGGTGAAGTTGACGGTTGAGATATTGATTGTCATCGGTAAGGAGGTCTTTGAGTCGTAAGACCTCTTGATGTTGTAGTGCGTTGGCAAGGGCGATAGCAAACGGGTCGTGGAGTAGGTTCATTAGTCGCGCATGTTCTTGATTGTAGCGATTAAAGCCTTTAGCCGCTAGTACGACAACGCCGAGTTTTTGGTGATCGATCACCAGTCGTAAGCCGAGAAAAGAGACCTCTTTTTTGCCCATTGCCTCCCAGACAAAGCGCGCAAGGTGATGCTGCTCGGGATGGTTGATGATTTCGATAACATCTTGCCATCTATCTTCTTCGATAAATTGACAGACTTCCGGTGGTAGTGGAATAGCGGGTTGGCTGGATTTAAAATCCGATGGACCGACGGTCGCAACGTTGATAATGCTTTGTTTTTGTGGGTCAAAAACATTTAGCGCGATGCTTTCTAGTGGCATGTACTCTTGGAAAAAATCGAGGCATCTCGTTAATACTTCGTTTAAGTCGAGACTACTGCAGATTTTTTTTGTTGCCTGTTGGAAAAATCCTGCGTCATTAAATGTCATCTTGCCTCCATCTGCTATCGTATTCGGTAGTTTTAGCACAAAACTACCGAATACGGAATGTTCAAGTGACATATTTGGTAGTTATTCTTTTCCCTACATGTAAGTAGTTGAATTAGCGAGTTTATTTTGTTGGCACGAATCTGGCTATGTAGCTAATGATAGTGACATAAAAACCGAAACTCCAGCTTATGAGGTTAACAATGGCGCAAAATAGATGGATTGAAATTATTGGTGTCAGACTCTGCGACCCAGCTAATGGTTCCGCAGTGCAGAATATTTTCCAGCAAATCCATGCGACGCCTGGTGAGAATAGCGAGCAAGAAAGAGACGCGGAATTATTTCTTAATAGCAAGAATCAAACAGATTGGTCTCTTTATCTCTATTGGAACAAGCAGGTTGACGATCCGGCTAAAACGATGCTTGGGTTAAGTGTTGCCGAAGCTTTTAATGCTCTGGGGTTAGTTAATCATACTGTTTGGATGAAAGATGGAGTTGGTTAAAACAATACACAACGAAACCGCCTAACTAAATATTCTATGGATTCGATAGGCATTAAGTATAGTCCCCTAAGCATAAAAAGAGAGATTAGCTATGAACAAACAAATAACCGTATTTTTTTCAATGTTACTGCTGTTAATCGCGACAAGTGCCAGCATCGCATTCGCGGTAGAAGATCAGCTGTCATCTTCAAACTTACAAATTCGTTCCACCTCGTTTAATCAGAGTTACCCCGGTATGGTATTTGCCAGCCAGCAGGCACAGCTCGCTTTTCGGGTTGGTGGTCCACTGATTAATGTGGTTGTTAAACCGGGGGACCAGGTGATCAAAGGTCAATTGTTGATGCAGATCGATCCACGCGACTTTGAAGATAATATTCGCGTGCTCGAAGCGCAGGTGTCTGGTGCTAAATCTCAACAGGACCGCGCACAACGCGATTTTGAACGAGCGCAAACGTTGTTCGAGCAACATGTAAATGCTACGGCTGATTTTGACCGCGCAAGGAGTGCCTTTGATAGCGCTTTTTCGGGGGTGGCAAGCCTCAATGCCCAATTGCAAATTGCTCGTCATCGCTTGAAAGATACCTCGTTGCGGGCACCTTTTTCTGGGGTTATTACGATTCAAAGTGCCGAAAAGCACGAGATGGTCAGCGCCGGGCAAGTGGTGCTCGCCATTCAGGATATATCCACATTGGAAGTTGAGATTAAAATTCCAGAAAATGAGATAGCGCGTCGTCCTCTTAAAGTGGGTACCGAGGTGTCCATCGAGTTGTCGGCGCTGCCGAATCGTACCTTTACGGCGAAACTGGTGGAGTGGAACACCGCTGCGGATCCAATCACCAGAACCTATGCACTGCGATTTTCTTTCGTAGCGCCAACCGATGTTCAGATATTTCCGGGGATGACGGCTGAGGTGACCATCCTCAATAACGATCCGCGTGTCTCGTCTTTTTATCTTCCTGAACAAAGAAGCTCTGCTGCTAGCGCCGCGCTGTAACGAGGAGAACGAATAATGAAATCACAACTTTTCGCGCTACGCAAACGCACCCTGATGATCGTTTTCACCATTTTATTGGTGGCTGCCGGGGTGATAGCTTACGAGAAACTCGGGCGTTTAGAAAATCCGACCTTTACCATCAAAACTGCCGTGGTGGCGACGGGCTATCCCGGTGCTAGTCCCGCCGAGGTGGAAGAGGAAGTCACTGACGTAATTGAGGAAGCTATTCAGGAGATGGGGCAGGTCGAAGAGATCTATTCCACCTCTCAGGAGGGTTATTCCTTTGTTTATGTAGATATGAAAAAGACGTTCAAATCGCATGAATTACCGCAGATTTGGGATGAGCTTCGGCGTAAAATAGCTGATGTGCAGGGTGAACTGCCTCCGGGGGCAGGTTCGTCAGAGGTTAATGATGATTTCGGTGATGTCTATGGTGTCTACTTTGCTTTGACTGGTGATGGTTTGACCAATGCTGAGCTAAAGGATTACGCGGATATCCTGAAGAAAGAACTTCTTCTGTGTGACGATGTCGCTAAAATTGATATGTGGGGTGTGCGTCAGGAAGCGATTTTTGTCGAATTTAAACGCGCGCAATTGGTGCAACTAGGGCTGACCCCGCAACAGATCATGAATACTCTTCAAGCACAGAACCGGGTACAACAAAGCGGTAAGGTCAAGGTGGGTGATAACTACCTGCGCATCACCCCGAGTGGTAGCCTCAGTAGTGAAGAACAGATCGCTGATTTGCTGATCGGTAGTGCCCACGGCATGGTTCGTTTAAGTGATGTTGCAACCATCTATCGAGATTACATTGATCCACCGCGTAATATCCTGCGCTACAACGGTAAGGAGGGGATTGGTCTCGGTATCTCGACGCTGGACGGTGGCAATGTTATCACCATGGGTGATTCGATTCAGGCTAAACTGGATGAGTTAGCGCCCAATAAACCAGCGCAGATCGAAATCAACACTATCTACTACCAAAGCAAGGTGGTTAATGAGTCAGTTGACACCTTCATAGTCAATCTGATTGAAGCAGTCTCCATCGTCATCGTTCTTTTGATGTTGTTCATGGGCTGGCGCACCGGAATGTTGATTGGCGCCGTGCTGTTATTGACTATCTTGGCGACCTTTGCCGGTATGGCCATTATGGGGATAGACCTACAGAAAATTTCCCTTGGTGCTCTTATCCTGGCGCTGGGAATGCTGGTGGATAACGCCATTGTCGTTGCCGACGGCACCTTAGTCAATATGGAGCATGGTGACGATGTTGAAGCTGCCACGCAAAAGACCGTTCATGCGACTATGTGGCCACTACTCGGTGCTACTATTGTCGCTATCCTCGCGTTTACTGCCATCGGTTTTGCCCCAGGTAACGTTGGTGAGTTCTGCCGTTCGTTGTTTAATGTTATGGCCCTGTCATTGTCCCTTAGTTGGATTTTGGCGATCAGTGTAACGCCGCTGTTCTGCGTTTGGTTTCTCAAAAAGGTTGATAATGGCGGCGATGGCGCTGACCACTCACACAAGCGGGGGATGAATAAGTTTTATCGCCGTTTTCTACATCAGTCGATTCACTATCGTTGGATCGTGATGGTCGTGACCATTGTCGCTTTGGGAACAGCACTATTCGGTTTCGGATTTATCCCCAAATCATTCTTCCCCGATTCGACTCAGCGTTATTTTTACGTCAATTACTGGAATCCGCAGGGGAGCCATATTGATAAAACAGCTGCGGATCTTGCGCAGATTGACAGCTACGTTAGTTCCCTCGAGGGAGTGGTTAATACCGCCTCGTTTATTGGAGAAGGGGGCATGCGTTTTATAATCAGCTACGATTATCAGACGCCGAACAGTGCCTACGGCCAGATTTTGGTCGAAGTGGATGATTATCACCGTAT
>Ga0307990_1001514_pt1 | contig 19581 bp, 10 predicted proteins | sample EllFjometagen129_FD_203168 | JGI IMG/M metagenome (GOLD analysis project Ga0307990, IMG submission 203168) | Marine microbial communities from Ellis Fjord, Antarctic Ocean - #129 | ecosystem: Environmental > Aquatic > Marine > Unclassified | place: Southern Ocean | collected 2014-10-08
GTTATTTGGCTGAAGGCTGAAAGCTGAGTGCTGAAAGCTCTGTTACGGATATCCCTTCTGATTTACTCACATACTGAAAGGGCATTTATGTTTACTTATTCAAGCCGTCATTTAAGTCCAAGGCTGGCTTTGCGTGGTAAACTTGTTTGCCTAAGCCAAGACAGCCGCAGAGCGTCCTGCTGTCCAGCAGGTAGCACGCGAAGCGTGCATGACGGCGACGTAAGTGTGGGCTGGGCGTGTCGATTCCGTTTCGACATCTGTGTGCATCTGTGGCTTAAGAAGAGTGGTTGTTTATTTGGCTTTCGTTATTCGTGGACAGAGTGGTTTTAAGTGTTTGGTCGCTGCGATTTGGTGTTAAGTGGGTCGCTTCGCTCTGGTTTTAAGTTTTAGCCATATGAAATAGGATTTCACAGGCCAAGGGTTTTAGGGAGCACAACAGAAGAGTCTTCAGGACAAAATGCGACAGTTGTGTCTGGCTCAAAAGATTTGGCCGTTTCCGGCCAAATTCAATTATCGATCAGCACCCTGGGCACTTCGGGGTGTTCAGCTTTTTGGCAGAGCCGGGTTGTTGGTTATTCGTTATTGGTTGTTTGTCTAAAACGGCTGTCAGCATTCAGCCATCAGCTTTCAGCTATTTTGAAACGCTTTGCGTTGCTGGTTTAAGAGACCCCTCGGTGCCTCGGGGTGACAGAGTCGGGTGTTCGCGTTGGTTATTCGGCGTTCGGCGTTGGTTATTCGTCTAAAACAGCTGTCAGCGATCAGCCTTATTTGAAACGCTGCGCGTTGCCGGTTAAATAGACCCCTCGGTGCCTCGGAGTGACAGAGTCGGGGCGACGTTTTGGTTTCGCTATTTGGATCGGCTTTGATAAAGAGCCACGGGCGGGCACGGGGACCCGCACCCTACGGGGTTAATACGTTGCGTACCATGTTATTTTTCGGGAACCTGCGTAGCGGTGCACGAGCACAACGCTTGTTCACGGTCGAGACCGTGCCAACAAATCAAAAATTAAAAATCCGCAATCAAAAATGCCCACACTCCGTCCCCGTGGGATGCATGAGTATTCAATCTCCCATTTGGCTAAATCAGTCTTTGCAGGTTCAGATACACGAAGATTTCTTCTCTGGACCACTTAACAACAAATAAGGGCTAAATAAAGGCTGCTTACCGCAATTCGGTCTTGCTCAGTTTGTGATCAAAGGTCTTTCTCTCAAGATGATGTCGCAATACTACCCCCTATATCTCACTGTGACAAGTGGGAAAACCTTGTTTAACCAGGTGATTACAGTCGTTTCGGTCACGTAGCACTTAACTAGATAAGAGAAAGAGATGACTTGATAAGAAAAGCAGCTACGCTGAGGTGTGAAATTTGTAAGGGGTGAGACTTGAAACCTGAAACTTGAAACTTGAAGACATAACAGTTGAATTGTGCAGCCAGCTGCACAATTGACGTGTGCCAGCATATCAGCCCGTTGCCAGTGGAAACCAAGCCGTTCTCAAAAGTGGACGCAGGAAGGATGGGCGACCAAGCTTACGTAATAAGACAATCCTGACCAAGTACACGCAGAGCCCGAAGTCGAGGATCCCTGAGGGGGGATCGTACAAATAAGTAACAACCAACCCAATTCAAGCAACGCTTGAACACTTGGCGGCTTGGCGGCTTTGCGCGAGAATCATCTTTTCTTTATTTCTTGTAGTTCTTTGGGCTTAAAAGCAATTGTTGGTTTACCGCACAGTCGAATGGTCAATGCAATCGGCGTGGCGTCAGCCAATTAGTAAAGATTAGTGGTTAAAAGCAGTTGTTGGTTAGTCGTTGTTCGTTATTCGTCTAAAATCCGTGTAATCAGTAAAATCTGTGTCAGACCAATAGCCTTCAGCTCTCAGCTGTTTTGAGCCACTGCGTGGGCTGGTTTAATAGATCTCTCAATACTTCGAGATGACAGTGTCGATTCGTGGGTTTGTTTAGATAGCTGCAAATTAGAGTGGATCATCAGATTCCAGTTTGGACAGAGGGATGGTGACAAAGACCATTTTGGCATAGTTGTCTTTTTCATAGAACAGGCCAACCCTGTTGCCATCGATCTTTACGAGATTTGAATAGGCAGAACCACCTTGATAGACCTCTTTGGAGAGGGGCCAGGACCTGCCTTCATCATAGCTCACGCGGATTGTCATATGTGTCCGTCCTCGGCCCACGGGACTGGAAAAGAGGATTCGGCTCTTGCTCTTGCTGGCCTTCTTCCATGAGACCCGTAGGATCGAGGCCTGGCACACGGGCGACTGCAACGCCGCATCCAGATAGAGTGTGCCAAAGGTGACTCCGCCATCGTGACTGATGGCCGCAGCACGGTTGTGCTTGCCATGATACGACCGCATATTTTGCATGACGGACCCGTCTGAAAGCTCCACCACGGTCGATTCATTGGTCAGTGCGTCTTGTACCGCGCCAAGGTGCCATGTGGTACCATGGTCATCCGAGTAGATGATATGAGATTTGTACGATTCTGCATTGCCCTTGATGGTCCTGTCCGAGTGATTGGCCGGACAGATCAGACGGCCCCTGTGCACACCCCGTGTTAACTGAATACCATTGCAGGGTCCGGTGGCATACCAGCCCCAGGTCTCTTTGCGAAGGTGAGGCATGGCCACAGGTGTGGACCACGTCTTGCCGTCATCAGTGGACTTGCACAAGAAGACCCGTCTCGGGTGTTGGCTTGTGCCTGCAATAATGGCCCCCTCATGATCAGATCCGAGGTTCCAGGTGTTGAACAACCAGAGGGTGCCCGTATCACGGTCCACCACAGGCGAGGGATTGCCGCAAGTATTTGATGCATCGGTCCAGATGACCTGCTGTGTGCCCCAGGTCTTTCCGCCATCTTCACTGCGGCGCATGATTGTGTCGATCTTGCCTGCGTCTCCTGCTTCTCGTCCCTCGGCAAATGCCAGGAGCGTACCCTGGGTCGTTTTGCAGAGGGTGGGTATGCGGATATTTTTATATCCATGTGTATTTTGCTGGAACAGTGTCTGTTCGGTCATGCCATTGGCTGACCAGGTAAGACTTCCCAATGTCAATATTAGAGTTAGAAAGAGTCGTGCATGATTCATGGGGTCAATCCTCTGCTTTCTTTAAACTGTAGATGGTCAAACCATCAATGTCTTTATCGCTTTTGACGGCCAGGCTCACCCCATACCCCACGATGATACAGGACACCATACCTGTGACACTGAATAGCACGTCATGGATACAGTTGAGCTCACGCAGCAGGCCTTGAACGCCTGCGCTGCAGAAGAGACCGACCAGTGCACCAGTCCCGGAGGTGCGTTCTGTGAAGACCGCCAGTACAAACAGACCGGCGAGCCCCCCACCGAACAATCCAATAAAACGACTGAACTGCTGCCAGAGAGAATCGATGTCCCAGGTGGTCATGGCCAGGGCCAGGCCCATACCGCCCAGGCCTATGACCACGGTCACTATCTTGGCCACATTCAGGCAGGTATGATCATTGACACCGGGTTTCAGGCGTCTGTAGAAATCCGTGGTAAATGCAGTCGCCACACTGTTCATTGAACTGTCCAGGCTGGACATGGCCGCCGCAAAAATACCGGCGATCAGCAGACCCGAGACACCGACCGGCAGCTGTGTGACAATGTACCAGGGGAAAATGGCATCTGATTTTTGAATGATCGGATTTAATGCGTCTGGCTGATTCTTGAAGAAGGCAAACAGGGCCGTGCCAATGCCAAAGAAAATCAGAGTGGCAGGGATGGCCATGATGGCGCCGGCCCAGATACCCTTGGCCGCATCCTTTTCGCTCTTTGTGGTCAGGTATCGCTGGATCACGGCCTGGTCACAGGCGTAGCCATAGAAGCTTCCACCGAACCCCCCAAATATCAAGACCCAGAAGGTGGCACTTTTCCATTGGAAGTGAAAATCCAGGGCCCTCAGTTTGTCAGACGATTCACCCAAATCGATCATGGTATTCCAGCCGCCCTTGATACTAAAGGGTATGAGACACAAGACAAGCAAAGCACCGCCAAGGAGCACTATGACTTGAATCACATCAGTCCAGATCACGGCTTCAATGCCGCCCATGACTGTGTAAGCGATTGAAAGGAGGGCCATCACAGTGATGCATACCTCAATACTGACGCCGGTCACCACGGACAGCGCGATAGAGGGCAGATAGAGTACGATCCCAATCCGCGCCAACTGGAACACGATGAACATGCCGCTGGCAAAGAGACGCGTGGGTAGATTGAACCGCTTTTCAATGTATTCATAAGCCGTGGTGATATGAAGGCGACGGTAAAACGGCAGGAACAGGAATACCACAAACGGGGCAACCATGAGAATGGTCATGTTCATCACAAACCATCGCCAATCCGTGCCAAAACTTTTGGCCGGAATCGCCATGAATGTGATGGCACTCAGTTGGGTGCCGAAAATACTCAGACCTGCAGCCCACCATGGCACACGTCCACCCGCCTTGAAGAAGTCGTCCGTGCTGTTTTCACGTTTAGAAAAATAGAACCCCATGAGGACCAGCACGCCAAGATACCCCCCCAGGACTACATAATTTATCATACCAAAATGGCTGCTGAGTTTGGGGCTTGCGATCCAGACCTTGGGAGAGCGTACCCCAGGGCGTACTTCCCCGCTTGGAATGACCCAGTCGTTGCCCCATTTGACAGCATTGGTGGTGACGTGAGATCCGGCGGTCATGCCGTTGATCTCAGATTCAGGCACGGTGCCCATTTTATACCAGCTATCTGTGACCGTGTGGTAGGCAAGAACATCGCGACTGAAACCAGGGTGGTTTGTGTACCGTTGCCATCGCTCAGCAGTCACCGCATTCGCCTCAGCCTCTTTACCTTCTTGACGAAGCCATTCAGCCTGTGCCGGCATGGTCTGGTCCAACTTTTTGAAGAGCTCTCCCGAGGCCCCCCCAAATACGGCAATATGGTTGGCACCGACCTGGATCGCGCAGGCAGCCATCACACATGTCGCTTCCTGATGGTGCAGGTTTGTGCCGATATCGGCACCCTGTTTCCACTGAGTGCCATCAAACTTCCAGGTGTCAGTGAGAAACTGCCATCCTGTTTCCGGATCTTTGTAACGTCCACTGAAGATATAGAAGCACTCGGAAAACCCATCACTTGCCACTGCAGCCATCAGGTGCGATCTGGGCGATCCGGGCCACGACGCTTCTGTGTGCCAGACCAGTTGATCTTGTGACAGATCCAGACTCAAAAATGTGTTGGTTTCCTCCGTGCCATTGCGGCCACCGGCGATGTAAATGGTATCACCCATCAAGGCACCAGCCATAGAAGAGAGGGCTTCAGGAAGAATAGGCCATGTTTTACCCTTGTAGGACTTGCTGATCTTGACTTGGCCTTCGCCAAGATGCTTTATCATAAAGAGTTGGTCACACGTGAAGTTTTGCACGCCCCCTGGTCCATATTCACGCCATTCCCCGCCAATGCACAGTAGCCCATCGTCCGTGGGAATCGAGACACCGTAACTAGTGCCGCTGGGCAGCTGGACGTCAGAAACCTCCCATGCATAGACGTCGCCTTTTTTCAGAAGCACATAGATGTCACGGTTGTAGATCTTCTTCGGACTGGATCCGTCCGCCAGTGTGCTCCATGGCAGGCCGTCAGGAAAATTTGCGCCGCCTGCCACGATCAAGGCGTCGTTGTCCACCCCGGAGAAAGCCCCCGCCAGACCGGGCTGGTCTGTTTTGCCAGACGCTGGAGGCAGCTGTGGAAGTTCATCCCACTTCAATGCCTCGCCTGCATTCACCACAGGGGTCAGGCACAGAGCAATTACAATGCAAACCAAACTCTTTTTCATCGTCTCAAGGCGACCGGTATTGAACGCCTTGACCCACACATGATCGATGTGATGTCTCATAGTGACTGCTGTTTGAATTACCTGGCCTGTGTCTTGTTACGTCTGGCGGCGTTCTTCTTGGCGGGTCTTGCGGCAGTCTTGATCTTACCTTGAGATGCGTCTGATACATACGGGCCATCGCCCTGGGCAGCCCAGGTCAGATCTGCGTTCATCTTGGGATCCGTCACGTAGTGGTCATTGTACTTCTTGCCATAGGCGAGCAGATCTTTGGCCATGGACCGAAGGATGTCACGGTATTGGGACGCCTGGAACACATTGGTCAACTCATCACGGTCGGTCTCAAGATCAAAGAGCCAGGGCACGTCTTCGGGTGAGATCACCAGTTTGTAGCGGCCGTTCACTGCGGCCAGCCAATTAACACTGCCCTTGCTGCCTGTGCCACGCAGGAAACTGATGTCCTTCCAGTCCCTGGGTGCTCGCCCCGTGGTAAACAGGGCCGCTGCATCACGCCCCTGTTCTGTGCCTTGCGTTTTGACACCCATCATGCCGAGCATCGTGGGGAGGAAATCAACACAGCCCAGGGCCTCCTTGATCACAGTGCCTGCACGCACCTTGCCCCGGTAGTACAGGACAAACGGGACCTTGGCAGAGGTCTCGTACGGAACGCCCTTGTTGTCACGTGCATGTTCACCGCACATATCGCCGTGGTCAGCCGTGAACACCACAATGGTATTGTCCAGGATCTTATTCTTGCGCAGACAGTCCAGAATTTTTCCCACATTGTCGTCAATACACTTCACCATGCCAAAGTACTTTTTGATGTAGGCACCGGCAAATTTCTTCTTCTGCTTCTCTCCCCAGCCCGGCGTGCTTTCAGCAGGTTTGTCAAAGGTGTGCGGTTTTTGAATGTCCAGAGACTCAAACATCGTGTCATAGGGCGCACGCACCGAATTGGGACCATGCGGATCGGGAATGCTCACCATGTAGCAAAACGGCTGGCCCTTGTGTGTGTTGATGAAGTTCACGGTCTTGTCAGCCAGAAAGTCTGTGGTAAAGGATTGCTCGTCAGCCCGCTTGACATCGTAGCTGGGGCGACCCTTGGCATTGCGTGCCTTGACACGTGGCCCCTGAGGTGTGTCTTCCAATTGCTTCCAATGCCCCCGGTTAAACATGTACCGGTTGTCTGAAAAGCCGAATTTGCGTTTGGGTCCCCATTGGGGTTTACCGCCACCGTCAAGATGCCATTTCCCAGCGTACCCCGTGGCATAACCCTGGCGTCGGAGGATCTCGGCAAAGGTGATGATGTCATCGTCCAGGGCAATGTTGTTGGTGGTCACTGGCGTGTTCTGGGGGTAACGGCCCGAAACAAATGCCGCCCGGGACGGAGAACACACGGGCGTGGTGCCATAGAACTTCGTGCAGATTGCCCCATTGTCTGCCAACCAGTCAATATGGGGGGTGGTCACCACGGCCTCCTTGCCCCACATGAATGCCTGTTTGTCAGGGAGGGTCTTTCGGTAGCACCCCAGGGTACGAAAATTGTGCTCATCCGTCTGAATAATCAGCAGATTCGGGCCCGTCTTTGCCTGTGCCCACACAGGTAAAGCGTACAGGGCAGCGCCGGCACCGAAGGTCTTCAAAAAATCGCGTCTATGCATGTGCATGGTATTCCCCTTATTCTTGTCCCAGTATGATTGCGATCCATTGCACCGTATTATATCCGGAGAATGGCCCATGTGTCTCTTTCTTTTTCAATTTCATGGTTGAATCTTGATGACACGCGTCCTGTCTTTCTTATAGTTGAAGGGTTTCCCTTTGTACTTGTACTGATCAAAGACATCGCCCTGCCCCAAGGTACGCGGATCACCCTGCGCGGTCAGCTCTGCTTCCATGCGTTTGCGCAGCTTCTTTTTGATCGCAGCATATGCCACATTGCCAGCGAGATTGTTCATGCAATGGGGATCCTTCACCATATGATAGAGCTCTTCTTCTGGACGTTTTCCAAAACTCATCTCATAATAGCGATATTCTGCATGACCCGGCTTCAGGTCAGTCAGGTAACGCTTCGTCGGAGAACCATCGGTATTACGCAAGCCATATTCGGGGTTGCCGACTGGCCAACGTTCTGGCTTGATATTGTGCGTATAGAGAAAATCCTGGGTACGGATCGCACGCACCGGATAGGCCAGATCAGTGCCATCCTCGTTTGAGCGTCCGGTGTCGTGCCGTTCCTTTCCAAGCAGCACATGGTCACGCGAGGGATCGACCTGCCCGGACTTTGGCGAGCGCAACACATTGAGAAAACTCGTACCCGTCATCTGCTCATGTGGCTTCAAACCCGCCACTTCCATAAAAGTGGGTGCCACGTCAGGAAAGCTGACAAAGTCGTCCACCACGCGCCCCGGCTGAATAACCCCCGCCCAGAAGGCGATCAGCGGCACGTGAAAGCCTTCTTCATAGATCTGTCCCTTGACGCGAGGGAACGGCATGCCGTGGTCGGACGTGACCACAATCAACGTGTTTTCCATCATCCCCTTTTCTTCCAGGCTCTGGATGGCACGACCAATGTGCGTATCGTACCATTCTACCTCATTGGCATAGTCGAGCAGGTCACCACGGATGGTCTCGTTGTCCGGGAAAAACGGCGGCACCTCGGCATCGGCAAGGTTGCGTCCCGCCTTCTTCCAAGCATCCTTTTCGTACCCGCGATGCGGCTCCTTGGTACCGAGCCAGAAACAGAAAGGCTTGCCCTCGGCATTTTCGTTCAGAAACGCAGCAAAATTGGCCGCATAGTCAATGGGGCTGATACCCTTGTAAGGCGGCTTCAACTTGATCTGGTTGTAGGCCGGGCCAGCAGGGTTATGGTCGGTATCATACGTGCCTGGGCCCCAACCTTTGCCAGTATAGCCAACATGGTATCCTTGCGCCATCAGAAGATGTGGATAATATTTAAACTCAGGGGGAAAGTGCGGCCAGTGATTCGCCGCTTGCTTGAGCTGCCAGCTGTATTTCCCCGTGACCAGACAGGCACGAGCGGGCGCGCACTTGGGGTTGCAGTTGTAGGCATGATTGTAAATCACGCCTTCCCGTGCCAACCGGTCTATCGCTGGTGTCTTGATATGTCGGCACCCATAAGCCCCAAAGCTATTCATCGACGCGTCATCCGCAATACAGAACAGGATATTGAGTGGTTCCATGTCGACAATCCGCCCTGTCGCTGCGAGCGATTGATTCACTGCTACATTGATACAAATAAAAAATGACAAAGCCAATGCAAATGGCCTGAGACTTCTTTGTGTTTCCATGTCTTTCTCCTGGGGTTGATCAAGGCTGGATGGGGCTCACCTGAACTTGCCTTTGGCGGCCCTTCTCTTGCCTATTGGGACAGTGTGCTGAATAGTTCTAAGTATGACTCGTATTCTTTTGACGAACGCCATTGTTTGGGCTCTACATCCCCTCCCACGACCTTGCCTTCCGGATAATCTAACCCAGCGACACTGGCCTCTACCTGCTGGTTCCAGGCCTTGAATGCCTTGACCATGCATGCGGCAAGATCGGGCTGCTTTGAATAAATATCCGTGGTTTCCTGGAAATCATTGGCCAGGTCATAGAGTTCGAACTTATTTTTTCTCCAGTTTTGAGTCAATAGCTTGTAGTCGTTGTCGATCCAGGCGGCGCGTCCCGTATGGCGAAAGGGAATCGGTTTGCTGCGCGGGCCGAGTTCTCGTTCAAACAAGGCACGAATACTCATCCCATCACAGGGTTTTAACAGAGCAGAGTCAGGCAATTCCACGATCTCTGCGAGCGTCGGGAAGATGTCCATAGTCGCAACAGGAAAGTGTGTGATGCGCGGCTTGGTGATAACTGCAGGCCACTCCACAATCCCCGGTACACGCAATCCCCCTTCATATACGCTGCCCTTGTTGCCTCGCAGCCCCCCCACTGTATCGGGCTTGATATTGCGTAAACCGCCATTGTCACTGCAGAACCAAACCAGTGTATTGTCTGCAATGCCCAGGTCACGCAAGCCCTTACGCAGAACGCCCACACTGCGATCCATGGCCACCAGCTCACCGTAGTGATTTTTGGACTTTTCATCCAGCGTGGGAAAGGCGATCATATCTTCAGATGCCGCACGAAACGGACTGTGGGGTGTGCCGTACCAGATGACAGCGAAAAACGGTTTCTTCTGTGTTGCCTGTTTCGCTATAAAGGTGAGGCCCTCAGTCACAATGATCTCCGACGAATCGCCTTTGAATGCTTCAAATGTGCCGTTGCGGCTCATCAGAGGATCACGGTCAAAAAAATTGGTCACAGACAACCATTCATCAAAACCGAAAGGCCCGGGACCCCGCGCGTCGCTTTTCAGGACTGGAATGCCAGGCCCCCTGAAGCCGCTCAGGTGCCATTTGCCGAAATGCCCGGTGGCATAACCGGCCTTTTGCAGGGCCCGGGGCAGTGTCTTTTCCTGCAGACGCATGGGATACCCATGGTTTTGCACGCCGGTCCTGTCATTGCTGCGTCCTGTCATGATCGTGGACCGCGTGGGTGAACAATTGGGCGCACCCGCATAGAATCGATCGAACCGCAGACCGTTCTGTGCCATGCTATCCAAGTTGGGCGTCTTGAGTACTGGATGGTTGTAGTATCCTGTCTGTCCCCACCCCTGATCGTCCGTCATGACCAGAACGATATTGGGCGGTTCCAAGGCAGCTTTGTTGTTTTTTGGCCTGGCCTTTGCCGGGCTTGAACGCTTGTTCGCGACCATGAGCTTTGCGGCTTTGGCTGGCATGGCATCAATAGCCGCTTGCAAGATTTGACGCGTGTCTTCTGCCTTGTCCGGCCCGGTGCCAGGCAGGATCACCTTTGTTTCATGGCGATCCGCCGTGGCATAGAGCGACCCGTCGCGATACAGCTTGTAATGCTGGTTCTGAGCCCAGGCGATTTCATTGTGCTTGATACCCTGGCCATGTTTTTTCGCTGCCTGAGTAAACTTCGGATAGTAATACTGAAAGATCCACTGACGTGGATTCCCTGCGAGGCCCTGGCACTGAGGCCAGAAGCTGCGACCATCCAGTGTCACGTCCGGCAGAGTGGCATTGCTGATGTGTGCCAGCGTGGGCATCATGTCTGAAAACTCAACCAGATCATCGGTCACAATGCCAGCCGGGACAGTGCCCGGGCAATTGACGATCAGCGGCGCATGCGAACCGCCATCCGTGGCATAGGCCTTTTCGCCGTCTCGCATCTCGTCCCTGAACGGATAGGTCAGACTTCGGCCCGTGCCATTGTCCGTGGTATAGATAACCACTGTTTTTTCACGCAGACCGTTTTTCTCCAGTGCATCGACAATGCGTCCCACACACTTGTCCGCGTAAGCCGTCATATCACGAAAGTTCTCCAATGTCTTATCTGTTTTATTTTTCTTCCCGGGCGCTTGACTGTCCGGTGTCGGTAGAAACGGCGAGTGCACCAGTACCATCGGATAGTAGGCAAAGAACGGACGTGCCTTGTTCTTCTCGATGAACTCGATGATGTAGTCCGTGAAAATGTCCGGACCGTAGTCCTTTGGCGTAGTTTCCAGGATTGTCCCGTCCCGCACAACGCCTGGATTCCAGAAACGCTCACGCCGCGCCCCTGGATAGTTCCAGAGGCAGAAGGTATCAAACCCACAATCCGGCGCCAACGATCCGTTTGGCCCACCATGCAGTTGCCACTTGCCTGCCACGGCCGTGGCATAGCCCGCATTTTTCATCATCGTGCCAAACGTAATCTCGCCCCTGTCCAGGGACCCGAACGCCGTATAGTTGCGAATTCCGTCACGCCCTGTCATGATCTTCACCCGGCTTGGTGTGCAGACCGGTTCAGAATAACAATGGTTGAATTTGACCCCGCTCGCGGCCAAGGCATCCAAACGCGGGGTAGAGAAGAAGGTACTGCCATAACACCCATAATTATCCGCAGCAGAATCGTCCGCCATAATCAGAATAATATTCATCTTCTCAGCCGCAGGGGCCAAAACGGGCATCCATGATACGGCCAAAAGTACAAACATGCGTTGCGTCAAGTTCATAGTACAACTCCTGTGTCTTTCTTTTCACGGTTTATGACCTGAAAGCAAAGTAGCATTCGGACCCTTTCAGGTTACACCTGGGTGAATTTTGGAAAAACCCGGTTGAACGCGCAACGCCAAATCACGAATACCCTCGAGCTTCGAGATGTATTAACGTGGCGAAATCCCTTCAAAGGCACCCAAATCAGCACCCTCCTCGGGTACAAGAATACCCATCAAGTCTCTTCTTCCAGCAGCCTTGATCACAGTGCCGACATCAATACAGGGTGAGCCGGGTTTCAATCGATAGCCCACGAGCGAGGCCATGGTCTTCAGGTCAATATTCGTGCCAGCCTGTCCCGGAGAGACAAACATGGGATTGGCCATCACAGGACTTTTGTCTGACATATGGGGCGTAATGTTGTAGTAGAGGTTGTTGTGGAACGTCGTGTTGATCCCCTTGGCATGGGCACCCCACTGGCCCTTGCCTTCGAAATAGAAAATGTTGTTTTCAAAACGCGTATTGATCGGCGTACGCCCTTCGCAGAACACCTCGACATCAAGATCCTTGCTCATAAAATGTGTATTGTTGTAGATGTGAACATCCCTTACCTTTCGCTCTTTATCAAAGCCGTAGAAGTAGATACCTTCCTTGTCATTCTGACTGACATTGTAGCGTATGACCACGCCACGATTACGCCGCTTCATGATACCACAGAACCACAGATTGTCATGGCTGTAGTTGTACTGGATGAATGTATTGGTACTGCTGTAGTCGGCATCAAAGGCGCCGCGATCTTTACCGCCCTCACCCACATTGCCGTACACTTCATTGAACTGCATCTTGATACCATCTGTGTTGAAGTTGAACAGGCTGTGCCCCGTACTGTATCGACTGCTGTTGACCAGAGTATTGAATTCATAGATGGCATTGAGACTGCATCGGGCAATCACATTGTTGCATCCCGTGTCCTTGACAAAGTTGCCTGCCACATACACATGGGTCCAGAGATTGTGGTTGATGGTTTCGTTCTCAAGAAACTCAACGCGACCACAACTTGACGTGTTGCCAATGCCCACGCCACCCACGCGTTCAATCCGATTGTGGGTGATGCGCAGGTCATGAAATCTTGCCATGTCGCTGTCCGTGATATGAACGTGGATGCCGCCGCGTTTTTTTCCGGGCACCTTGCCGTTCACATCGTGGATAAAACAGTCATTGATAACCACATGCTCAAGTGTCTCTTCCATGCCCTGGGCCAGGACATAGATACCGAACAGGGTGCCCTGGTCCTCGTCTGAACCGTTGGTATTGGTGACCTCCAGGCCATTGATCTCCCAAAAGTCTGCGTTCTTGAGCAGTACACCGGCAATGTGCTTGCCCCTGGCATGGATGCGAGGTCTGTGTCCCCGGCCATAGGCCTGCAGGATAATGGGGGCCTGCTTTGTGCCGCGACCCGAGGGAGAGAACATACCATGAAATGTCTGTTCCCTTTTAAAGAGGATTCTATCCCCGGGTAAAAAGGTCTTCTCACGAAAGGCATCAAAACGGGCCTGCGAGTCGATGCGAAATGTCCGCGTCTTTCTCTCCATGGTGGCCAGATCCCACGCGTCCGGATCGAACGGGGCTCGTGTTTCTTTCAAGACCGGATACCCACCCGCGTTCTGTTCACTGTGTATGATCTTTCCAGTGCCCTGCCTGGCCTGGTCAATAATACGCAAATCAATGGCGCTGCGATCCCAGGGCCTGGCCCCGGCATGTGCCAGCACAGAGTTCTTCACATCCGTGGCGGGCATGACCTCAATCGCGTCCGGCCACAAGGGCGGCCTGTCCACGCGTTCACACTTTTTATTATCCGCACTGATGATCCTGACGGCCCGCCCGGATCGATCCAATGCCATGTTGTCCTGCTCAAACATCTCAACTGGACCGAAACCGGTGATGATAAACAGTGGCAGGTGCTCGGGCGTGTCGAGTCCATGCTCCATCACATTGCCCACAATCGCCATTTGCCCCGTAACAGGATCGTGCCCTGCCCATTCTCCAGATTGAAGACCGTAATGCATGGCGGCTCTGCCAGGATTGACAATGTAGTTGTTCACCACAACCCCCCTCACACCCCCTTTGAAATAGGGATTGCGACGCACATTGCTGGCATAGAGATTCCCAATGATGGCCATGTCCGTGGCATTGTCGTGGATCAGGCTGCCCTTGGAGTGCTCTCCCTTGGCATGCGTGGAACGGCTCAGGCCCTCTGCAATGATGCAGTGGCTGAATGTCACTTTGTGAGAGGTATTCTTACGCCAATCCTCCACGGTCTCACCCTCAAATCGCGGACCAGACGCAGACAGATTCTCGTCCGTGGCCCAGGTGCAGGAACAGTGATCCACAATGATGTTGTACGAACTGGTGGCCATCCCATCCACTTCCCATCCGCTTTTCTTTTCGGCACCGACTTCGCCGGGGCGCACAGAAATATGCCGGACAATCACATCGTGTGCCGCAATGCCGATCCCGCCTCGGATGAACGTAATGCCCGGACTGGGTGCTGTCTGACCGGCAATGGTTAAGAAGGGCTCCTTGATGCTAATTGATTTCTTTTGAAGATCAATCACCCCACCCACCTCAAAGACGATGATCCTGGGCCCCTTGGTCTCTATAGCTGCAGCAAAAGACCCTGGACCACGTGCCTTCAGGGTCGTGACGCGAAGAATCTGACCACCCCTGCCACCGGGCGTATACGCAGCCCAGCCCTGGGCCCCTGGAAATGCCTTCACTCGATCAGCGCAAAAGGCCTCAGAACATAGGCCTGAACACAGAGCCAAAGTAATCGCAAAAACAACATGTCTCCTGCTATTGCCTGTCCTTTGCCAATCATGACTGCTTTGAGGGTTCATGTGAGTCTCCGATTCAAGGGTATGCCGCAATGGCAGTAACGAAATCTTCTGACTTTGGATAATGCACCGCTTTATTTGGCCTTCTTGGTTTTTATGTAACGCAGACTACCGTTTTCATCGTACAGAGAAAAGGTGGCCTTGGCCGCCTTGTCTTCGTCTGCCGGGGTCACCGAGACCATAAGAAAGCCCGGGTAAGGACGAATGGGTGCCAGAACACAGTAAGGCTGTTTGATCTTCCCCTCAGGATCGGTGGACTTGGGATCACCCGCCTTGACACCGTGCCGGGAGTTTTCTTCCACGAGTGACCCGCAGGAAAATTCCTCAAAACCACTGGGATGGATGGCGTGATACTGCCAATGACGATCCCCACAACACATGTAAAAGTTGCGCATATCAGACTTGTGATCTGTCAGCCATTGAAAGAACTCATCGCCCTCGCTGCTAAAGCCGCCGATGTTGACGTGGCTGTCTTTTTTGCCCCGGCCGTCCGGCCCCACCAGGGGTGTGGGCGAGATCAGTATCTTGAAGGTCGCATCGGACGCCAGGAGTGTGCGTTTCAACCAGGCCTTCTGCACCTTGCCCCAGAGGGTCTTTTCAGCGGTGTCCGGCATCTTATTCGCAGAGCGATACTGTCGTCCCTCCAAAAGCCATATCTGACAGTCACGGTTGAGTCGATAGGTGCCATAGGTAAGATCATCTGGGTTCTCGGGATCAGTCACAGGGAGCTGCTCCCGGAAGTTCTTCTGGCCGAGTGCAGGCAGGGGTAGTTTGTCAGAGCTATTGTCACAATCGTTAAAGCGATAGTCGTGATCATCCACCTCCCAGTAGGTCGGCACCTGGGCAAAGAGATCGGCAAAACGGGGTTGTCTGAATTGCTCATGGTATTTCCTACGCATCTCGGTCTCGGTGGTGGCACGTCCCTGCCAGGCAAGCCCTGTATCTCTGTTGTTCCCTTTCGCAGGATGGTCAAAGTAGACTGTGTCACCGGTCCCCACAAAAAAATCGGGCTTGAGTTTCAGAATGGTGGCCAGCGCAGGATAGCCAAGATGCTTGTCCGATCCCTTGTAGCCCCCGTTCTTGCGATAACTGCCCTCCTGAAAGAAGAAATAGTTCATGCCTGTGACCACGGAGAAGCTGACTTCTCCCTCGCCCCCCAGTGTTTTGAACGTGCAGGTCGAGGCTGTACGTGTATCATCGGCATTGGGGCCATACACAAGACGATAGTAGTATCGCGTGGCCGGTGTCAGGCCGGTGATTTTGCGTTTGATCATGTAGTCGTAGCTTGCAATAGCACGCAGCCACTCAGTCCGCAAGACTGTGGAGAATTCCTTTTGCGCGGACACTTCAAAATATGCCACACCCGCAGCACCAGGCATGTCGCCATTGACCAGGTGTGTGCCCGCGGTCAGGCGGGATTGAAGTATCACACTGTCTTCAGTGACTCGGCCGGCCATTTGGCCCTGGCCAAGACACGGGAACGTTTCGGCCCCAGCCAGCGGTGACAGAACAAAAACCAAAAGAAAGATTCCTGGATTGATCAATTTCATGTGTATCTCCTGACTCGGCTATCCACCTGCCATGCCGGTGGCTTTGTATTGAATAAACTCACTCTGGCTTGGGAAACTCTCTCATGCCACTGTATCGGATGTAAGAATCGAACACTTCTGTATCCGGGCCCACCACACGGGGATCTTCCGAGGTTCTCAGCGTCTTCATCAGCGCAACTTTCATCTCTTTTTCAATCGTCTCAAAGGCCTTCTGTCCCGCCAGGTTCTTTAGGCACCATGGATCTTTTCGAATGTCAAAAAACTCCACCCCGAGCCGCTTGCTGTGGGCCAGATCGAAAAAGGGCTTCACTGTCGCATCTTTGTAGTTTTCAATGATGAATGACTTGGAGGGGCTGCCATCAATATCGGTGAAGGCCCAGTAGGATTGATGTTTTCCCTGATTGTTTATGCCATACATGGGATACAAATCGGTCGTGCCCGGTTTCAAACGTTGCGGGGCTCCGGCCGGCCAGCGTTCGGGCTTTATGTTCCAGATGTACAGAAAGTCCTTGCTTCGAATGGCACGCTGTGGGTATCCCCAGTTTAAATATCGGGATGACGAATGACGTTCACGGCCTGCAAATACATACTGCCTGGATGCATCAATAATCCCCTGTCTTTGGGATGTCAGCAAGGGCACAAAACTGTGGCCTGAGATGGGCAGCATGCCATCCCGACTCGTTCCGGTCAATTCAAGCAAGGTCGGGGCAAGGTCTGTAAAACTGATGGGATCATCCACCCTGCGTCCTCCGGGAAACCGCTTGGGAAAACGCACGGCAAAGGGCACGTGCACCCCATAATCGTAGCAGTTCGCCTTGGCACGCGGAAAGGGCATGCCATTGTCTGCCGTAACAATCACAATGGTATTTTCTAACTGCCCAATGGACTCCAGATAGGTGAGCATGCGCTGGAGGTGCAGATCGAACCATTCAATCTCCACCGCGTAGTCGAGCAGATCACCCCGTATTTCCTCATTGTCCGGCAGGAATCCTGGGACCTGCACGTCCTTAAGACGCTTGCCCATACGTTTCCACGACCCTTTTTCATAACTCCGATGAGGCTCCGTGGCCCCATACCAGAAAAAGAAGGGTTTATCTTTGGCCTGGTTTTCCATGAAGTACTTGAAGTTTTCAAAATAGTTCGATTTGTTGATGCCCTTGGCAAACCGCTCATCAGCCTCCTTGTCATATAGGATTCGACTGTGCACCTTCCCACCTGCATCCCGGTCTCGCCAGAGCGTGTCCTTGGGATCACGCGCATATTGAAAGGGTGATACGCCCTTACCGATGCGACCTGTCACATACCCGTTGTTGTCCAACAGATCAATAAATGGGACATACTTTTTCAGCCACGAAGAGGCATGTTGCCCGGCCTGTTCATTCTGCCAGTGAAAGCGTCCTGTGACCAGCGCACTCCGCGACGGCGCACAGCCAGGGGACCCGGCCATGCAGTTTCCAAAGTAGATGCCCTCGGAGGCCACCCTGTCAAAGGCCGGCGTCTTGACAAATGAACAGCCGACAAAGCTGGTGTGTGCAGCCGATTGATCATCGCTTATGGCAAACAGGATATTGGGGCGTTGTACGTCTCTGGATACTGCCCCATGGCCCACATTGATTGTCAGACACGCTAGAATTAATAATAAAATCACTCTTGGGTTCATCAACTCAACCTTTCACCTTGGATGCATGTTACAACTGTTTGATCTGGCTCAGCCCATCCCCAAATGACCACAGGCAAGTCCCGCTGAATGACCATATGATCGCCAAAGATGGTGGGCAAACGCAATGGCTCAGCCAAGACACCGGTGCACAGGATAAGAACGCCATATAGCACAGAGTTAAATAACTGCTTTGACCCAGTATGCATGAAATGACTCCTTCGTGGTTTTGACTGTATTGCCAAAGTAGTAATCCCAACACTCTCCTGGTGACTCAGGCACACCAAGCAACTGATGTATGATAATACCTGGAGTTGAAACCCACGTCAATAAAGAGTCGATTTACAATATTGGGGTAGCTCTAATCACCGCCCACGCGACTTTGAATCTGACCCGAGAATATCCCTGACGAGAGGCACAGAACGCTCATAAATCTGACGTCCATCACGATCTTTGAAAATCAGTTGCAGCAGATTTTCTGTCACATAGACAACCCATAACACCGGCTTGCCCCCCTGACTCCTGAGCCAGCGAGGTCCTGCGACAAGGTCAGTCAGCGTGACCCACGTGCACGATCAATCCGCCCTGCACGCCAGCACGATCAAGGGTCTCATTCGCACAGGTCAGCCTGGGCGCAAAAATGAACAGCCACACAAACAACACACATTGCACAAATTGTCTTATTTTGAGTCTTCTGACGTCGAACATGCCTGATCCCTTTTCTGTGATTCTGCTGACCTATCTCCGGGTACGATTGGTTTCAACCTTCGCCTCTTTCGTGTAGGCCTCGTACAGGTCATTCAGCACGTTCCGCTGAGGCAACGGGCCCTGGGCCACCCATATCTGATACTTCAGTGTGAACGTCTCGCCCGCAGGAATCGTGTGCGTCAAGAACTCCCCAAAGCGGCCGTAGTCGCGATACGCCGAATACACGGCATCCGCAGTCGGATTGGTCGGGTGACTCATGTACAACACGCTGTACTGCTTACCATTGAGTCCATACGTTATGGCAACCCACGGCAAATCCTTGTCTTTTTTGGGATTGATGTCCTCTTTATGAAAGAGATACTTTGCTTTTCCTTCAGCGGGTCCCTTGGCCACATCATCATGGGCCCTGTATTGAAACCCTGCGTGTTCAGGATCGCCGCCCAGAACCACCTCGCCGTTGACTGCCTTTAGCTTGGTTTCGAAATCCACAAGCACAATCCTGTTTTTGTTGGGCCGGTGCAGTGTCACGGTCCGTTCTTCGGCCACCATCACCTTGCCCTCGCCCGTGATCCAATGGATCAGCGAGGTAGCGCTGGCGCTGTCGATACCGGCCTTTTTTCCCAGGAATGCCTGATGGATCTGCCGGACCCCCTTGGTCATGTGCCATGTATCATAAGACTGCCCCTCAAACTGAAGCTTGTTCCAGCCGATGAAGATCCCGCGGTGGTGTGGATACAGGATGTCCTTGGTGTAGGGAGTCACGCCGTCAGGCCCATTGGTCAGTAGTTTCTGGCCGGTCTCGTCGAACACATGATGGAGCACCTTGTACGTCTCGAAGATGCGCTGATCGCTCGATTCATCATGAGC
>Ga0307990_1001515_pt1 | contig 19568 bp, 19 predicted proteins | sample EllFjometagen129_FD_203168 | JGI IMG/M metagenome (GOLD analysis project Ga0307990, IMG submission 203168) | Marine microbial communities from Ellis Fjord, Antarctic Ocean - #129 | ecosystem: Environmental > Aquatic > Marine > Unclassified | place: Southern Ocean | collected 2014-10-08
CTGATGCGGCGTTAATGGTTGTCTTATGAAAAGACCTGTACATGAAATCAGAGGGGAGCGACTGTGTCTGTATGTCCTCCCCCTTTTTCTGTATATGCTTCTGATCTTTCTCCTTTCCTCTATTTCACACTATCCGAAGATTCTTCCCTGGGTCTTCAATCTTGACAAATTCGTCCATACCATCGAGTATTACATCCTGGGCTACCTGTTCATGAGGGCATTGGTTACATCGACACGCGGTGTCTTCCGGGGCGCTCCCGCTGTCTTTACGATTGTCTTCGGGATGCTGTACGCAATAAGCGATGAATGGCACCAATCTTTTGTGCCTGGAAGATATGCGTCAGTCTATGATATCCTTTTCGATATAGTTGGTGTTGTACGTGTCCCGATCTTATCGGGATTTGTCAGGCACAGGGTGGTATGGATACGGAGAATTGAAGATATGATTGAGGGGGGGTAGATAATGGAAAGGAGGCTGGTCATTACGGTGGATGGCCCTGCTGGTTCCGGGAAGAGCACGGTCAGCAGGATACTTGCGAAGAGGGTATCCTATATGTACCTCGATACAGGGCTCCTCTACCGGGCGGTTGCCTGGCAGGCGATGCAGCGCGGGGTATTCATAACGGATGATGAGGCCATTGGGAAGTTGTGCGACGGCGTTACCATTCCCCTGAAGACGGGGGGGGAAATGCGGGTTCTGGTAGATGGGAAGGATGTCTCGGCAAAGCTCAGGACCGAGGAGATCGGGATGATTGCCTCTTCGGTGTCGGCAATCCCCGCGGTGCGGGAGGCCCTCCTCCCGCTTCAGAGAAGCGCTGAGCGGCAGGGGGGAATCGTGGCCGAGGGGAGAGATATGGGAACGGTGGTATTCCCCGATGCGGATGTGAAGTTTTTCCTGGATGCCGATGTCGATGAACGCGCGCGGCGCAGGCATCTGCAACTGCTGGAAGATGGAAAGAATGCCAACCGTGGCGAGGTCAAGCGGGGATTGGCGGTTAGAGATCATCAGGATACAACGAGGAAGATAGCCCCGCTGAAGCCGGCGGGTGATTCCGTTGTTATCGATACCACCGGGCTGGACATAGCGGGGGTGGTTAGTAAGATGGCGATGATAGTGGAGGAACGCGCACAGGGGGGCGGGCCGGCTTCCTGAGATCCGTTTCACAATAAACAGTCCGATGCGCTTAAAAAGAGCTTGAAAAACCCCGGGGATAATTGCTAAGTAGCCCATACTGATTACGATCGGGAGTTCTTTTGATCACAAAGGGGAGATAACGTTATTTCATGGAAACCATTATATCTGTAAAACCACTGCTGGCTGTTGCCGTTTCGATCTTCGGTTCGCTTCTCATTATCCTCTGCGGGAAGAAACCCAACCTGAGAGAGAGCTGCAGTCTTACAATCGCGCTGATCAAACTCGGCATCATTATTTCCATGCTGCCGGTGGTTCTCGCCGGGAAGAAGATAGTATTCAACCTTGTTGAAATCCTCCCGGGCGTGGGTATCGCCTTCCGGGTTGATTCTCTGGGCCTGCTCTTCGCGCTGGTGGCCTCATCCCTGTGGATTGTCACGACCATCTATTCCATTGGCTATATGCGGCCGCTTAAGGAGCACTCGCAGACGAGATACTTCGCGTTCTTCGCGCTGGCCCTCTCCTCGGCCGTCGGCGTTGCGTTCTCCGCCAACCTTCTCACGCTGTATATGTTTTACGAGATGCTGTCGCTCTCCACCTACTCCCTGGTTACCCACCACCAGGATCCGGAGGCGCGGTTTGCGGGAAGAAAGTACCTGACGTATCTTATGGGGACGTCGATAGCGTTTTTCCTCCCCGCGATGATCATCACCTATTATTTCGCGGGTACCCTGGACTTCGCAGATCAGGGCATCCTGGCCGGGAAGGCGGGGGGTCCGATGCTGATCCTTACCTTCGTGCTCTTCATCGCGGGTATCGGCAAGGCCGCCATCATGCCCATACACTCCTGGCTCCCTTCCGCCATGGTAGCACCGACACCGGTCAGCGCGTTGCTGCATGCGGTCGCGGTTGTCAAGGTGGGGGTCTTTTCCGTCCTGCGGGTGTGCTTCCACATATTCGGAATTGACTTGATGCACGCTCTTTCCCTTGATGTGTTCCTGCTCTATTTTATATCCGTTACGATCATCGTCGGTTCGCTGTTCGCCCTCAGGCAGGATGACCTGAAGGCGCGGCTCGCGTACTCGACGGTCAGTCAGCTTTCCTACATCGTGATGGCCGGAGGCCTGATCAGCGTCATGGGGATGACGGGAGGGGTTATCCATATCGTCATGCACGCCTTCGGGAAGATAACCCTCTTTTTCTGCGCCGGCGCCATCATTGCCCATACGGGCTTCAAGAAGATCAGTGAGATGAAGGGGATAGGGAAGATGATGCCCGTCACCATGACGGCATTTTTCTTCGGATCACTGAGTGTCATTGGCATACCTCCGATGGGCGGTTTCATCAGCAAGTGGTATCTCGCGTTGGGATGTATCGAGGCAGGCCAGATCCCCATACTGGTCGTTATCCTGACCAGTTCCCTGTTAAATGCGGCCTACTTCCTGCCGATAACCTACAACGCCTTCTTCTCCAGCGGGCCCAACTTTGATGCCTCGACAAAAATAAATGAGGCCCACATCTGCGCGGTTATCCCCCCTGTTCTGACAGCGGTCGCCTCGTTCCTGTTGTTTGTCCACCCGGGATTTTTTCTCGAACTTGCGCGGATGACCGCACGGGCCGTCATGGGAGGATAATATTTTTCTGGGATTCCCTGTCCCGTACGGGGAATAGAGGACGGATATCATGCCGGATATCGATAAAGCCGAACGCATACGGAAAAAGGCACGGACCTTTGATATAGCGAAGATATTCTTTTTGCTTATCGTGATCCCCCTGGCGCTGATGGCCTTTCTTCTGATCGAGGGTGTTTTTACAACGCAAGAACCTCTGACAAAGCAAGAGGCGGCCCTTCAGGATGGAGGGCAGACGTCGGATATCGCCACCGAGGTGCCTGCGCAGGGCCTACCCGTGGAGTTAAAGGACTATGCCAGGGCCTGGAATAAGACCGTCGTCGTGATCCTGATCCTTTCCGTTATCCTCCTTCTCCTGATAGCCGCGCTCCTCTCCCGGGGTATCTCCCGGCAGTACCAGGTCATTGCCGAAGAGAGGGCCCATCATCTTGACATAATGGAGCGGGAATTCGAGGAAAAAGAGAGGACCCTCCTGCAGATAGTCCAGGGGAGCACCATCCCCACCTTTGTCATTAATAAAGATCACGTAATTACCCACTGGAACACCGCCCTGGAGAGGCTCACCGGTTACAGGGCCGACGAGATGGTAGGGACGAAGAGACACTGGCAGGCCTTCTACACGGGTGAGAAACCGATCATGGCGGACCTGATAGTGGATGGTGTCGATGAGGATGAGATACGGAAATATTACGGCGCCCGGGGGCGCAAATCCCCCTTCATTGAAGGTGCCTACGAGGCGGAGGATTTTTATCCCCAGATAGGCGAGAGCGGGAGATGGCTGTATTTTACGGCGGCTCCGATACGGGATCCCGATGGAAATATCTCCGGCGCCATCGAGACCTGCTGGGACAGGACCGATTCAAAACTCTTGCATAATGAGCGCGAAAAACACCTCCGGTATCTCTCGGTGTTATGGAATGTGACCTCGTCCATGGGCGCAACGCTCGATCCCTCTGAACGGGTCCGCGTGGCCGGTGTGGGAATCTTCGAGAATTTTGATGATGTCGATAGCCTCGGGGTGTATCTCCGGAGAAGAAACGGCGCGTTCCGCATTGTATATTCCTTCGGATATACTGAGGATTTCTATCAGGAGGGAAGGGATGCCGGTCCCGATGTCATTGTCGACCAGGTGGCGGAGAAAAATGACATACTGTTCTTTGAGGATATAACCGGCGACAATGCTCCCTATAAGGAATTTGCCCTGAGTGAAGGATTAAAGTCGGCGGCGTACATGCCCCTCGCGTCAAAGGAGCGTGTCTTCGGTATCATGAGGGTATCAAGTCACACATCGCCCCGGTTTTCGGAAGAGGACAAGAATCTGTTCCCCGTTATCAGTAACCACGTCGCCCTGGCGATCGAGAATGCCCGGCTCCACTATGCGGCGGAGAAATTCAGTCATGATCTGGAACGGAAGGTTAAAGAAAAAACGAGGGAACTGAAGAATTCATATCACGAGCTGGAGAAATCGGAAGAAAAATACCGGGCCATGTTTGACGCAGATCCGAGCCCCATCATTATCGTCGACAGGGAAACCTTCAAGATACTGGACGTGAACGCGACAGCCCTCGATTGTTACGGATATTCAAAAGATGAATTTGTGGGCATGTCCTTTGCGAATCTCGGGCCCAAGATCGACCAGGAGGTGCTCGAGGGGCTTGAAACGATCTCTTCCAACCAGTCGGAATTCTATTCCAGGAGGCTCTACCGGAAAAAGGGAGGGACCTCTTTTTATGTCAACCTGCACGTGAGCGCTGTCATGTTTATGGGGAGGGACTGCCTGATTGTGGTTACGCCCGATGTCAGCGAGGGTGTGGAGAAGGAAACGCAGTTGATACAGGCCAGCAAGATGGCCACCCTGGGGACTATGGCCTCTGGCATTGCCCATGAGATCAGCCAGCCCCTCAACGTAATCCAGGTGGCCTCCGATTTTCTGGCAAAAACGGTAAAAAGGGGTGGGGAGATAAACAAAGATGATATCTATACCGTGGCCGGGCAGATAGGGAAAAATGTCCAGCGGGCGGCCCAGACCATAAAACACATGAAGGACTTTGTCAGAAAATCGGATGTCAAGGGGGATAAGATAGATATAAACGACCCCATCCGGGATATCTTCAAGATACTTGGCCAACAGCTGAAAGTGCACGGGATAGGGGTGGATCTGGATCTTGCCGATGACCTTCCCACTATCTTCGCCGATCACAACAGGCTGGAACAGGTCTTTATGAATCTTGTTACCAACGCGCGCGATGCCCTCGACGAAAGCGGCCAGCACGATGGAAAAGACGGAAAAATGCTCAGGATACGATCCTTTCTGGAAAATGGTCTGGTTGTCGTCACCGTCGTCGATAATGGAAAGGGCATGCCTGAGGATGTAAGGGATAAGGTGTTCGAGCCGTTTTTTACAACCAAGAAGCCGGGAGAGGGAACGGGATTGGGGATGAGCATCAGTTACGGCATCGTCACCGGTTATGAGGGTACCATTACGGTGGACAGCGAGAGCGGCGAGGGGACTACGTTCAGGTTGGCCTTTCCCGCAGCCCCCTGATGTCTGCCGTGAAGTAAAAACCTGACTGAGAAGACAGGGGAAACGAGAAAAATAAACGTTATCTCCCCTTTTTGGATTGTCTTTAAAAGAGTTGGCAGGGTCATAAGGATTCAAGGGGTAAAGGGTTCAAGTGAAAAGAAAAAATATAGTACAAAAGAATATGAAAGAAAAACAAACCCTGAATATATTTGGTTTTTGTGCTTCGCCTATGATTCAAATTATGAGTTAGAGACTCAGATATTACTACCTGGGGATCCGGGTTATATTGAGACTGGTAAATGAGAGAAATCTTTGGAGGGGAGGGGAGAGGAGAGGAGGATGTTCAAAACGCTTATTAAATAGTTGGAAAGGAAGCACTCGACCCCTCGAACCCTCGAACTCCTTGCATCAACTAATCGGGAGAAGCCCCCTGTATTATGGTTTTTATTACTTCTGATATTCGCGCTTTTGTGGTAGCTTTCAGCACCACAGATTGACCGGTTGAGACACTGTTATGAAGATGAACAAGATTTTATTGATCGACGACGAAGAGGATATCCTCGACGTCCTTTCCCTTTCTCTGAGGAGTGACGGGTATGATGTCATCACCGCCGCCTCCGGCGAGGAGGGCCTCAAGGCCTTCGAAAAGGAATCCCCTCCGATCGTACTGACCGACCTGAAGATGCCGGGTATGGATGGGCTTGATGTCCTGAAGAGGGTGAAGAATACCAACCCTGACACCGAGGTTATCGTGATTACCGGTCATGGAGACATGGATTCCGCTATAGATGCCCTGCGGTATGGTGCCTCAGACTTTGTCAACAAGCCGGTCAGGGAAGAGGCGCTGGAAATAGCCCTGAAAAGGGCCAAGGAAAAGCTTGTTATACGGGAAAAGCTCAGGGCCTACACGCTGGATCTGGAAAATATGTGTCATATAGCCATAGGGGAGGTAAAGATAAAATCCGATTTCCAGGATAAACTGATAACCAGTTCCAATGATGGAATTGTGGCGACCGATGAAAATGGCATCATCGTTGTCTTTAACCCGGGGGCAGAGACCATCTTTGGGGTTTCTCGGATTGACGTTGTGCGAAAAACAGAGTTTGCGGAGCTGTTTCCCCCTGAAATAGCGGACGCCTTTACCCTGATGTTCAAGAGCGGAAAGAAGATGGGGGATGTGGGGTGGAAAGAGGTCACCATTCACCGGGAGAATAAGAGTGATGTCCCCGTCAGATTTTCCGCAGCGCTCCTGTATGATGGCGAAGATATCATCGGGAGTGTCGGTTTTTTCCAGGACCTCAGCGAGATAAAGCGCCTTGAACAGGAGCTGGTCAAATCCGAAAGACTGGCGGCGATCGGCCAGACGGTTGCCCGGCTGGCCCACTACATCAAAAATATTTTGACCGGTCTCAAGGGGGGCACCTATATCGTCAATATTGGCCTTGACAAAAATGATACCGATAAGCTAAGAACGGGCTGGTGTATGGTCGAGAAGAATGTGGGGAGAATTTCTTCCCTCGTTTTTGATCTCCTCACATACTCCAGGGAGCGGTCGCCGGAATACAGAAATTGCCTTCCCAATGATATCGTCGAAGATGTCTGCGAACTAATGGAGGGGACGGCAATGGAAAACCAGATCAAGATTGTGAGGGATTTTGGTCCACGGGTAAAAGCGGTTTCGATGGATCCGGACATGGTTCATCGTACGCTCCTTAATCTGGTTTCAAATGCCGTTGATGCCTGCATATTTGACCTTGACGACACCAAACAACATGAAGTCAGTGTAAAAACACGGCTTGAGAAGGGCAATATCATCAGATTTGAGGTGGCCGATAACGGCTGCGGAATGAACGAAGAGGTCAAAAACAAGATATTTACGGCCTTCTTCAGTACAAAGGGGGGGAAGGGCACCGGTCTGGGCCTCTTGGTCATTCAAAAACTGGTATATGAACATGGCGGCAGTATAGATATTCTGTCCGAGGTGGGCGAGGGATCGACGTTTATTGTACGGCTCCCCCATAAGAAGGCGGTTTAAAAACAGGAATTATTTAAAATACCATCTATGATATCAGCCGGCCGAGCGATTATAATCGCTTGCCGGACAAGATCAAAAATAGAGAAGGAGGGTCTGTGATGTCGAAAAGGGTTCTTACCGTTGATGACGATTCCGATATCTCGATATTTGTCAAAACGGTTTTGGAAGAAAATGGATATACTCCCCTGGTAGCAAGAAACGGAGAGACAGGACTTGCTATAGCGAGAGATGAAGGTCCCGACCTGATCATACTGGATGTCCTGATGCCGAAGCAGAGCGGTATCCGTATGTACCGGGAGCTGAAGACGGATGAATCCCTCAAGAACATTCCGGTTATCATCCTGTCCGGTATCGCGAAACGCACCTTCCTCCGTTCCCAGGAGGCGCTCACGGAGTTTGGCGATCAATCGATACCGGAACCTGATGTATACATAGAAAAGCCGGTTGAGCCGCTGGAACTTGCAGAGACTGTAAAGGGCCTGATAGGGTAACATTAAATAGGATATCGACAGACAAGGGATACAATGAAAGACAAGAAGCTACTCTTCGTAACCCAGTTTGAGGGATTGTGGTTTGATGCTCTCCAGTCTTTGATGGATTTGAGAAAAGCAGGTTTTAACCACACGGTATTTTTACATGTCATAGAGCGGGACAAGGTCGCCATGCACCGCGGCAAGGGATACCTCAAGGATGAAGAGGTAAAACTTCGTGAGATGGCAAACGTCCGCTTTATAGACTGGGCCGAGAGTCTCTTTGAGCAGGGAATGGAAGTCGGCGCATACATTGTCGTAGGGAACCCGCTTCCCAAGATTATATCCACGGCGGCCGAGGAGGATGTGGACCTCATCGTTACAGGCCGCCACAAGAAGGGAAAGTTTGAAGAACTGTACGGCGGTTCCGAGACCCTGGAGATACTTGAGCGAACGTCTACCCCGGTTCTGGTGTACAAATACATGCTTCCCTCAGGAAAAGTGAATGAGCGGCCCTTCGAAGTGCCCCTCCTGACCATGGACTGGTCTCCGGCCAGTGAAAAGGCCGTGGAGTATCTCCTTTCGTTCAAGGATGTCTTGAAGAAAGTAGTAGCCGTTCATGTGATTAATGAGAAGGAATTTAAGAGTACATCGGCAATGGAGATACAGTCTCTGCGGAAGGAAAACAAGCGGAAGCTGGAGGAGGTTTGCTCCCGTTTTGAGAAAGAGGGGGTAGAAGCCGAGTCGCATCTCTATGTGGGCAGCACATTTGAGCAGATAGAAAAAGCAGCGAGTGAACGGGAGGCCACAATGATTGTTGCAGGTACAACAGGAAAAAGCCCCCTGAAAGAGATGTTTTTGGGAAGCGTTGCTACAAACCTGACCAAGCATTCAATGCTTCCGAGCCTGCTGGTTCCTGCGAGTGTCAAACTGTAACCACACATAAGGTACGTTTCATCGGGGGGAAAAAGGTAAAATTGCTGTACGTGACTGATCTGAGGGAGTGCGATTCGCCTTTTGGTGTCTTTAAGGGATTCTTACCGCTAAAAAAGAAGATGTTCGATCGTGTTGTGCTCGCGCTGCCTGCCTCCTTGGCGGGGAGAGAGGCGGATCTCGCTGACCTGAATGTCCAATTCAAGACGAAGATAATCCAGGGGTTTTCATATAGAGAGATTATAGCTGCCGCGAAGGAGGAGCAGGTATCCTGTGTCATGGTCGATCTTGACAGGGATTCTCATGGGGCCACCCTCAGAAAGCTCGCGCTGAAGTCACCACTCCCGGTTTTTGCCATAGATCGTAACGTCTCAGGCGATGGATTGTTGGACCACGTCATCTTCGCCACCGACTGGTCCCCCGCCTCTGAGAAGGCCATGGAACAGATCCTCGCCCTCGGTGAATATATATATGAACTTGATATTATACACGTTATCACCGAGAAGCTGACCGTGAAAGATATGCGAGAACTGAAACAGCGGTTGGAGCATACCCGGAAGATCTGTCTGGACGAAGGTATCAACGCGGAATCTCATATCTATGCCGGCGATGTGACCGAAGAGATCGTAACGGCATCCGAGGATTACCGGGGAAGCCTTATTATCGTCGGATCAGACACCAAAAGATCCTTCACGGAGCGAATATTCAGGAAGAGCAAGATCTATACCCTTATAAAACAGGCGGCTGTGCCGGTATTCTTTGTACCGGACGCAGTCCCGGCGAGTCAGGATTGAGACTATGGAAGTAACACTGTTTATCCATGCGGCGGATGATGCCTTTCGTATCCTGGAAAAGGCGAAGGTACAGGCCGTCGGGCTGCTTGATACGGCCACGAGACTGACATCCGAGACGCGATGGATGGAGGAGAAAAAGGTCCAGGGCATCCTGAAGGGCGCCCAGGCGACACGGTCCGGTTTTCAGAACTTCGTCGCCACCTTCGTGATGCTGATGGGATTCTGGGTGCTGCTCTCCGGAAAGTTCGATACCTTTCACCTCTCTCTCGGTGTCATCTGCTCGCTGATCGTCGCGTATCTCAGTCACGACCTGCTCTTCGCCAATGTGAGGGTAGGGGATGGCCGCGTTATCGCCCAGAGATTTCTCCGCTATATCCCCTGGCTCCTGTATGAGATCGTGACGGCCAATTTTTATGTCGCCTATCTTGCCCTGTCGCCCAAGATGCCGATAGATCCCCAGATCATCAGGTTCAAGACCAAACTGGAGAGTGATATTTCATGGGTGACGCTGGCCAATTCCATAACGCTCACGCCGGGTACCATCACGATCGATATAGCGGATCGGGAATTCATGGTCCACGCCCTCGACAGAAAGGTGGCTGGTGACCTGGATACGGGGGAGATGGAGGACCGGGTGGCACATATCTTTATGGAAGCGGACCACATATACATCCAGGATGTGTTGGATGTATCCCGTATATTTGCTGAGTTGAAGAGGGGTATGTAGATGATTGCCAGCAGCGATGATATTATCATAAAGACCATTGCGCGGATTTTTGTCCCCTTTATACAGTTGTACGCCCTGTACGTCATCATGCATGGCCACTACAGCCCGGGCGGAGGGTTCCAGGGGGGTGTCATCCTGGGCGCGAGCCTGGCCCTGCTCCTTATAACCCACGGTTATGATGAGATGAAGAGAAAAATTCCCGAAGGTGTTATCATGCTGCTGGGGAGCGTGGGTGTCCTGATTTATGCGGGGATAGGACTTACCTGTCTCCTCCTCGGCGGAAATTATCTCGACTACAGTCAGCTGTCCGTCATCCTGCATGTTGACCCTGCGCATGCCCGTTCTTTGGGGATACTGGGTGTTGAACTGGGCGTCGGGTTCACGGTTATGGCGATCATGTACTCCATATTTTTTGATATATCGACGGGCGGACTCCTGCCTGGCAATGAGAAGCGAAGCGGAGAGTGGGAAGATAGCGAATAGATTACTGACGTTTGGGGTTTCATATGAATGAATTTTTTGTTGCGATTGGCCTCGGTATGTGCATCCTCGTATTTCTGGTGCTCTACCGGGTCATATTCGGCCCGGGGGTGTTCAACCGGATAGCCGCCATCTCCGCTATCGGTACCAAGACATTGATCATACTCCTTATCCTGGGCTATGTGTACAATCGGGTTGATATGTTTATCGATATCAGCATGGTGTACGCTCTCCTCAATTTCATCGGGAGTATCGCCGCGGCAAAATACCTGGAAATGGAGCGGTAGAGATATGGCATATATACTAGCTACTCTTTCGATAGTCTGTATTGTCGGTGGTCTGTTCTTCTTCACAACCGCGACGATCGGACTCCTGCGCTTCCCCGATTTTTTTACACGGCTTCACGCCACGGGGAAGGGTGATACCCTGGCCGTTTTCCTGTGCCTGATCGGTTTCGCCATACATGAAGGCCTGTCCCTCACCGCCCTGAAGATTGCCTTTATCGCGGTATTCATGTTTCTAGCCCAGCCGACGGCAACGCACGCCATTTCGAGGGCGGGGATACGGCACGGGCTCAAACCGTGGGTAAAGGGGGAAGAACGACAATGAACATACCCTTTGATATTATTATTCAGCTGTTTGTTGTTATGTGCGCGATCGCGGCGATAACCGTCAGGGATCTCCTGAGCGCGGTCATGATCCTCGGGGCGTACAGCTTCTTTATGTGTCTTATGTGGGCGCAACTCGGCGCCGTCGATGTCGCCTTCACGGAGGCATCGGTCAGCGCGGGAATCGGGACCATCCTCTTTATTGCCGCTGTGCTGAAGACGACAAGGAGGTCAAAGGATTGAAGACCCTGGGCCTGATTGTATCGATAATTGCGGGGGCGTTCCTTATGTATGGCACCATTGATATGCCCGACTGGGGTGATCCCAATTCTCCGGCCAGCATTCATGTGTCGCCCCGGTATATCACAAATGCCGCGACAGAAACGGCGACGCCTAACATAGTCACCGCTGTTCTCGCCGACTACCGGGGGTATGATACACTTGGTGAGACAGTGGTCATATTCACGGCTGGCATGGCGTGTATCTTACTTTTGAGAAGACGCAAAGATGTCAGGAAGGCCAGACGATAGGGAGAGTGAGTTGATGGATTTTATCATAGCGAAGTATAATTACTGGATATATATTATCCTTATGATGATAGGGTTCTATGCGATGATCTCCAAGAGCAACCTCATCAAAAAGATCATAGGGATGAATATCTTTCAGACGGCGATCATACTCTTTTTTGTCTCCATCGCCTACAAGAAGGGTGGGGCCACACTGCCGATCCTGACGCACGCGGACGCGCATGGTGAGCATGCCATACAGGTCGCCGGGTACCTGAATCCCCTGCCGCATGTCCTGATGCTGACGGCGATCGTTGTCTCCATAGCGACGCTGGGTGTCGCCCTGGCTATCGCCATCATGATGTACCGGAAATACCATACCCTGGAAGAGGATGAGATACTAAAGGCAATCAAATGATTATAGAACAAGCCCCTGCCCTGATCGTTGTCATAGCGCTGATGTCTGCGGTTGCCACACCGCTGGTCGGCTGGTTGAGAAAAGACCTCTGCTACTTCTGGGTTATCCTCGCCCTGCTGGCCTCCACCCTCTGCTCAGTCATCGTATTGAACACCGTTATGCACGAGGGGGTCATTCATTATCGCATGGGAGGCTGGCTCCCGCCCTGGGGCATTGAGTACGTGATCGACCACCTGAACGCCATGATGCTGGTCCTGATCACTGGCACCTCTCTTCTGGTGGCAATATACTCAAAGAAGAGCGTTGAGACGGAACTGCCCGACAGGACGGTCTATTTTTACACACTCTTCCTTTTGCAGGTTACGGGATTCCTGGGCATTGTTATTACAGGCGATCTGTTTAACCTCTTTGTGTTCCTGGAGATAGCATCTCTGTCCGGCTATGCCCTGATAGCGACGGGTGAGGAAGGGGCCCCTTTTGCCGCCTTCCGGTACCTTATACTGGGCACCGTCGGGGCCTGTTTCTACCTGCTCGGTGTCGGTTATCTCTACATGGTTACCGGTTCTCTGAATATGGCCGATCTGGCCGAGATCCTGCCCGGGCTATACGGCTCCAAGGTGGTATTGGTCGCTTTTGCCTTCTTTATGGTCGGTATAGCCCTCAAGATGGCCCTTTTCCCGCTGCATATGTGGCTGCCCGATGCCTATACCAAGGCCCCTTCGGCCGCCAGCGCACTGATAGCGCCGCTGATGACCAAGGTTGCCGTCTATATCATGCTCAGGATCATGTTCACCGTCTTCAGACCGTATTTTTCCATAGACCTCCTTCCCGTGACGAAGATCCTGCTGTATGCCGGGATCATAGCCATCTTTGCCGGAGCTGTGATGGCCCTGGCCCAGAGAGATTTTAAAAGAATGCTTTGCTATGTCGTGATAGCCGAGGTCGGCTATATGGTTGGCGGCGTGGGCGTAGCCAACGCCGTAGCGATCAAGGGGGCAATTCTCCATATTATGAACGATGTCGTGATGACGCTCGGCCTCTTTGCCGTGGCAGGCATCCTGAACTATAAGATGAAAAATCACGAGATTGGGGCCTTTGACAATATATTCAAAAAGATGCCATACACCATGGCCGCCTTCCTCGTTGTAGCCCTGTCGGTCATAGGCGTACCGCCCACCTGCGGTTTCTTCAGCAAGTGGTATCTGATTCAGGGTTCCGTCATGGCCGGGAACTGGACCTTTGTGGTCGCGCTCCTCTTTTCCAGCCTGGTCAATATCATCCTGTTCTTCCGGATCATTGAGACCGGCTACTATGATTTTGGTGCATCCGGGTCGGGGCACGCCCATGAAGAGGGGACGGCGGTGAGTGAGGCGCCCCTGAGTATGCTGATCCCCACTTTTTTCGTGGCCGCGGCGATCATCCTCATTGGTCTTTACAATCAATTTATTATCATCAATATCATCAACTTCGCCGTGCCGAAGTTATAGGTGTAAACGGCTTTTATGTTATTGTTTGAGCCGGTGTGTGTCCGGCGGGTTATGGTGTGCTTCGAGGGGAGACGATGGCTAAGACGACTCCGAAACAGCTCCTCTTGGGGGCACATATGTCCATCGCGGGCGGTCTGGAAAAGGCGCTCCTCAGGGGACAGGCACTGGGGTGCACGACGATCCAGCTTTTCACCAGGAATTCGAACCAGTGGAGAGAGCGGGTTCTTGAAGAGTCGGAGATACATCTGTTCCGGGGGGTGAGAACAAAAACGGGGATAGACCCGGTTATCTCTCATGCCAGTTATCTTATTAATTTGGCCTCACCCGACGGCGAATTGTATGAGAAATCCCTGGATGCAATGGCGTGTGAGATCCGCCGGTGTGAGCAGCTCGATATCGAATATCTGGTTGTCCATCCCGGTTTTCATAAGGGACGCGGCGAGACATGGGGCATAGAGAGGATAACGGATGCCCTCGACCGAATTCACGCCGATACTGCGGGCGCGAAGGTACAAATCGCCTTGGAGACGATGGCAGGGCAGGGGAGCGCCATCGGGGGAGACCTTGAGCAGATCGCCCGGATTATCGAGAGGGTGAAAGAAAATTCCCGTCTGGTATTTTGTCTTGATACGTGTCATATGTTTGTGGCAGGATACGACCTTCGGACGCAGCAAAACTATATTGATCTTTTGAGAAAGATTGATGATACAGTAGGCAGGAAAAGACTGAGGGTTATTCACCTGAATGATTCAAAGAGAGAGATGGGATCCCGGGTTGACCGGCACGAGAACATCGGGGACGGGATGATTGGTGAAGAATTGTTCAGGCTGATTATAGGGGACGCGTCTCTTGCTGGTGTTCCAAAGATTATAGAGACCCCCGGTGATATAGAAAATTTAAAACTGCTCAAAAGTTTCGTTTAACCAAACGTAAAGGAGATCGGAATGAAGAGATTTTTGGTTTTTCTCTGTGTTTTAGGTGTCATGTTTTCCGGACTGGTGTGGGCTGAGGAGGCAAAGACCCAGGTAAAAAGGGTGGCGGTTCTCCCCTTTTCGGTTCATAGCTCTGAGGACATAACATATGTACGGGACGGAATATGGGATATGCTGATTTCCCGTCTCTCGGCGAGCGAGGGCATACAGGTCAGTGTAAAACAGGACGTCAAAGATGCGCTGAAAAAATTGGGGGGGAAGGATCCGGCGGTTGCCGATGTCTACGGCCTCGGCAAGAGCATGGGCATCGATTACGTGGTATGGGGAAGTATCACGAAGATCGGTAACAGCATCAGCCTCGACGCGAAGCTTCTCGATGTCTCCACCTATAAAACGCCGGTGGGTGTCTTTGAACAGTGTCAGGGGATGGACGATGTCATACCCCGGGTAACCAATTTCGCGAAAAAGATACACTACTATGTCCTGGGGATAACCCCTCCGGCCGCTGAGGTCACGGCCCCCTCCCCGACAGGACAGGGTCCCTCTCCCGCCACAACGCGGGGTCCCGATGAGGGCAAGGTCATACGGGCCAGCCGGGGCACCTTTACCTCAGTGATCAATCCCTCCTTTATAACGGCCACTAACCCGCTGGCCCAAAAGGGCTTCTGGATGAGCCAGAGGTACAAAAAGACCTTCAAGGGGATGGATATAGCGGACGTGAATGGTGACGGCCTGAATGAGGTTGTCGTTATCGATGAACGCTCCATAACGGTATACCAGAGGAACGAGGCAGCATTCAAACTCATCGGTAAGATTCAGGGGAAAAAGACCGACAGCTATATCGCGGTTGACACGGCAGATGTGAATGGGAACGGCATAGCGGAGATTATCGTGACGAATATGCAAGGTTCCGATCCCAATTCCTTCGTGGTGGAATTTCAGGAGGGAAAGTTTGTCAGGATAGCGTCGGACCTGAGGTGGTTCTTGAGGGTTATAAACATATCCGGGGTACCGAGACTCTTGGGGCAGGACGCAGGGATGGAAACGCCGTTCGATTCCCCCATACATGAGATCGTTTACCGGGATGGAACGTATAAAAAAGGTAAACGAATGTCCATACCGAAGGAACTCTCCGTTTATGGCCTCGCTGTTGACCGGATAGATAAGACCAATGCCAGGAGAGTTATCGCCCTGGATGAATTCGGACATATCTGTATATACAAGGAGACAACAGAGTCGATCAAATATGATATCGAGATTATCGGGGGAAGCAGCAGCTTTCTGTGGCAGAGCGATGATATCTTCGGCGGTTCCAACAACTTTTTCCGGTTCGGGGACATCCTGAAGACCTCGGACAACGTAGACGCCCCCGAGAGGGTATACATAAAGGAGCGGGTGCTTACCTACGATATGGACGGAAACGGCACAAATGAGGTTGTCATTGTCAAAAACCTGTCCCCCGCCAGCAGGATTATGAAGAACATTCGAATCTTTACGCGCAGTGAAATATATAATCTTGAATGGGATGGCCTCGGAATGGCCGAGAACTGGAGGACGAAAAAGATCCAGGGGTACGTGGCAGATTACCAGATCAAGGATATAGATAATGACGGTAAGGACGAGGTTGTTCTTGCCGTAGGACTGGGAACATCCCTTACCAGGAGCGCGATAGTGGCGTACGATATGAAGGTGCAACAAGCACCTTGACACGTGTGAAAATATAGGGTAGGAGTACGTCGCGATTTCGCAGAGGCGGTGTAGCTCAGATGGTCAGAGCATACGGCTCATATCCGTAGTGTCCGGGGTTCAATTCCCTGCACCGCCACCAAGACATAATCCGATAGAGTCCGAAGGAGTAGAGAACCCGCTAAAAATAGCGGGTTTTTTATTGCTTATTGCCATTCGTCCAATGACGTGCTACAACATTTTAAAATCAGGTATATAGGAGGAGAATTCGTGACAATGAACAGCAACTGGAATATCTATAAGTCTTGGCTGCTTTTTGTTATCATGTTTTTTGTCTCCATTATGTGTCCATTGTCTTATGGTCAGGCGGCGGAATCCACTCTTGATAAACCGCGGCTATGGGTACTTATAGAGGAGAAGGCTATTTGGATTCTTGGCACCGCCGACATTTCCGAGAATCCGGGGCAGGCCGAGATTACTCTCATGGAGGAGTTAGGCCGGTTGGGTTACAAGGTGGTCGATTCCGCTACCGTCCGGAAGAACATCACCCAGGCAAAGGGGTTGCGAACCCTGGAAGGTGATGAACATGCCGCCGCCGCAGTGGGCCTTCAGTACGGTGCTCAATTTTCGGTGGTTGGGAAGGCCATCAGCAAGCTGGGCAAAGTCGAGTTATACGAAACAAAGATGAAATCAATCCACGCCACGGTAAATGCCAGGATCATCCGGAATGCAGATGCCCGCATTGTGGCATCGGCATCGGCAAACGCTTCGGTCGCTCACCTTGACGAGGTTATAGGCGGAGCGATGGCTATTGAGAAGGCTGCCCGTGAACTGGCCGGAAAGCTCGACGGATCATTTCAATCTCTCCAAACATTAAATGACTCCAGTGAGACTGAGATCGTATTGAAAATAAGCGGTCTTAAGTCGTACCGGCATCTTGATAACATCATGGGATTTCTTGAAAACAATGTCCATGGGGTCGAGAAGGTGAATTTGGGTAACTTCACCTCAGGAACGGCAGAGGTGACCATTGAGTACCGCGGGAAACTACTCGATTTGGCTGGATATATAGCCCGTAAGAAATTTGTGGGCTTCAGGCTTGAGCCAACCCATGTCACCTCGAATCGCATCGACATCAAAATCATCATTGATGCGCCGACAAAGGAGACGAATTAGATGAATTCACTTCGGAGTAGAGGATGGACTCATCGTGTGCGATCACGTGCTTGGGCGGTGATTGCAATGGCTGCTGTATTGGCTTTTTCATTTAGTGATACCCTTGTGGCACAGCAAAAGGTTGAACTCAAAGGAATCACGCTGGAAGCTGTGGGACAGCCCGTTTTCACGCATAACAACGGGCTGCCGGTAAGAGTGACTGCAATGTTCTCAGACGGTTCCAAGAAGGATGTTACGAAAGATCCCAACTGCAAATTCATTACCGCGGGACACGGGCTCCACGAGAATGACGGAAAGGTGCATGTTTCCCCCAAAGGGAACGAAAGAAGCTTCACGCTGCAAGCGTCATACAGTTTCGCCGGCAAGACTGAACATGCCAGACTCGCTTTCCGCATTCACGACGACTATGTCTATCTCCCCGACGTCTGGGGCGGTCCCCCGGACAACCTGGAAAAGGTCCGGCCGATTCTTGAGGCAAGAGGCCTGAAAGTGAAGACCGTACCTGCCTCTACGCACACCTGCCCATTCGATGTCGGTAAGGTCTGGGGTTCCAAACCCGATCGATATAGCATCGTTAAGAAGGGCTCGACGGTCAGGCTCTCCTACAACCCCGAGGGGATCCCGTCGGTGGTCGGGAAGTCTGAGCGGGAGGCCCGGGACATCTTGCAGGGCAAGGGCTTGAAGGCAAAGGTATTGCCTGCGATATTCTACATGACCAACCACCCTCCCGGGGTTGTGGTTTCGCAGACCCCCGCCGCACCCGCGTCAGACAAATCCGTTAGGGAATCTCCAGCCCTTGTAAAGGGCGCCACCGTGCGTCTCGTCGTGAACGGCCAGCCGATTGTGGTGCCCGACGTCATCGGCAAGACCGAAGCAGAAGCACAAAAGATCCTGCGGGGAGTGAGACTCCGCTGGGACGTGGGGCCAAGCGCTCTGCATGATCCCAATCACGACGTGGGCAAGGTTGTGGACCAGACCCCGGAGAAAGGGGCGGGAGTTGCTAACGGCACAAAGATCAGGTTAGGCCTGAACCCGGCGCCGCTGCCACGCATGGGTATCACGGTGAAGCCTCCCCGGGGTCCCTACAAGATGCAGGAATGGCTGACGTTCCTCGAGAATCTCGATCGCAAGGGCAAGAATATCAAGTATATCTACACGTGGTACATTGACGGAAAGAAGGTGGGAGACGACATCTGGTTCGTGAGACACCAATTTACGGAGCCCGGCCCGCATTACGTTCAGTTGGTGACGGAGAGCCCTGCTCAGGGCTGGAAAGACGCGATCATTAAGAATATCGGCATCGAGTATCCGCCCGATCCGGAGTTAGGCATCTGGGTTAATCCGTCTGGTCCATATATCCCGGGGCAGAGGATAACGTTGGAACAAAACTGCAAAAATCTCCCGAGTCGCCCAATGTACAACTGGTACTTCGGGTTCTTCGATGATAAATTTGGTACTGGTTTGTCGGTAGAATACAATCTTCCGGATGAAAAGGGGACCTATGCCTTTACACTTGGCTTGAGGTTCGGATCGGACAATTTTGACTCTCTCAAGAAAACTATCACTATAACGGTTGGAGATCCTCCAATTAAACCTCTCGGCCGCTGGAGGAACAAGTTCCGGGCTGAAGGGCCAATGACAAATCTCAAAATTCAGAGCAGTGAATGGCAGCCAGGCTTTGCGTGGTCACAAGGCCTTTTGAGCGTTAAAAAGATCCCGGCCAAGTGGAAAGACTGGGTCATGGTAAGGAATTTAGGTTCCGTGGAAGGGTACGACCTCTACACCGGCCAACAATCAGGTGGCCATAACAGCGGTTTTCTTGTCTATCTTCCCAGCGGCAGTGAAAAACTTCAATACAAGGTCTTTGGCCATAATTTCGTTAAACACAAGGGGGTCCTAAATCATGAGGGATATCTGAATATGCACGGGAAGGTGCCGGACCCTCAAAGTATCCGCTGGGTCGACAAAAAATCACGCGCGGGCGTGGTGCAGTGGCAGACCACAGACGGGGACCTCTGCAAGGCCCGTA
>Ga0307990_1001516_pt1 | contig 19561 bp, 11 predicted proteins | sample EllFjometagen129_FD_203168 | JGI IMG/M metagenome (GOLD analysis project Ga0307990, IMG submission 203168) | Marine microbial communities from Ellis Fjord, Antarctic Ocean - #129 | ecosystem: Environmental > Aquatic > Marine > Unclassified | place: Southern Ocean | collected 2014-10-08
AATAATAAAATTTATATGAATATTTTAATAATTCTATCAACCATAATTGAAAATAACACTTAAGGCAAAAAAATTCTATAAAAATATACTCATTTCTTTAGACCTGCGGATTTAAGGCACAGACTTGCGATATTGGTGTTTTTTCATGTATATACTTTGTGTTAATATTTTTTTCTCTATGCTTGTGAGCTATACAGATAAGTACAAATAAAGTCAAAACAATATATACAACAACTAAAATTGAACTAATTCTAGTCTTTGTAAGAACAAACTTCTTATATTGTTTTTTTCGCTTTTCTTTAGAATATAAAAGAATGAAATAATTCAATAAAAGTACAATTCCAAAAATTGCAAATAATTCATAAGCAACCATTTTGAATATATCAAAATAATAATACTTGATGATTTCTATAACACTCCAAATATTAAAACTAATTAATGCGGATAGCAGTATATATGGATATATAATAATATCTTTATCATTACTTATTTTTTTATAAAGAAATAATAAGGTGAAAAAAATATTTTTATATATTTTCATTTTATCAATTTATAATTTATTAAACAGTCTCTTAAAATCTCAAATCCCGCAAGTTTCCGAACTTGTGGTCTCTACGTTTTCCATATTTTTATTTTTCTTGTTGAGGTAAAAATACTGGTACACTAAAGCTTATTCTACTTATAGAGCTATTTATTTTATCAGATTGTATTTGACCACCGATTCCTATAGGTCCTACAAAAACACCAACTCCACTTTTACCTTTTTTTTCATCTGTTACTGTTAATGCAACATCAAAATCTATAACTTGAGCAAAGTTAATTCCTCGACCATCACTATAGATCGGTTTATTACCACTTTTTTGTAGTTGTAGATTAATCGGATTAATTTTAGCGTCATTTTCTTTTGCATGTTTTTGTGCTTCTTTTACTCCGTCAACAATATGTATTAATGTCTCAGATATAAAATCTTTTAGTTCCATGTATTTTTCACATTTATTAATAAAATATAAAAGTAACAAAAAAAAGGAGAAAACTCTCCTTTTAATTTATTTTATTGGTTACTCATCCGATGACTTAAAGTCATCGGATGAATGTGTAATTTACTCCGTTTTCCTAATAGCCACATTAAGCCTTGTCATAGCGTTATCAAAAAAATTACAGACTTAACAGTTTCAGTGTCGTAGTATGGATATTCAACAGTAACTTTACATTTGCCTGTGGGTAATCCTTTAACTGTCACAAGTTGCAATATGAATATTCTTGTTGCAGAGCCTCTCTGCGATATTGCGGAGCCTCTCTGCGATGTTGCCGAGCCTCTCTGCGATGTTGCCGAGCCTCTCTGCGATGTTGCCGAGCCTCTCTGCGATGTTCCCGAGCCTCGCCGCGATGTTCCCGAGCCTCTCCGCGATGTTCCCGAGCCTCTCCGCGAGATGTTTTAATATGAATAAAAGATGATTCTATTATGAAACAGTTTGGTAATTGGATGAAACAGTTTGATGACTGCATGAAACAGTTTAGCTATATCACGACAGTGTACAAGTATATCACAACAGTGTACGGGCGTATCACGAAAGTGTATGAAAGCGAAGCAATCTGTTTAATAATAGCAGATTGCTTTAGTCTTTCCTCCTTCGCAATGAGGGGTTAAATTTGGTAACTTTATGAATGGATACTAATTAGAAAAGCTTTGCAACCAGAACTTACGGCTCAACAGTCTTTTCGGATGAAAATATGTGAATAAAGCCTACAAGTGTTCTTGGTTCAATACCTGTTAAATGATATTCGTAAACATCGCAAATATAATAGTAAACACCATCTACAACCTTTTTGTTGTTTTCCATATATTTTCCATCCCAGTTAATATCGGGGTCAGTGGTTTCGAATATTAACACTCCCCATCGGTTATATATTTTCATATCAACTTTTTCGACAAACTTGTATGGACCCGGTATAAACAAATCGTTCATACTATTACCATCGGGTGTAAATACATTGGGAAGTTTGTAATATGTGCATTCATCAATGCAAACTCTGTTTGAGTATGCACTTTCGTTTAAAAACGAATCAACGGCTGTTACCACATAGCATCCTGCCATTGATAATGTTGGATAATGCTCATAACTTGTGTCTTTTATATTATTTAATGATGTTAGAAATTCAAATTCATCATCAAGCATTATTTTGTAATATATATTATATCTTATAATATCTTCAGAGCATGAATCGTAAGGGTTTGTCCATATCAGATCATTTAACATTAGTTCGCAATTGCCGGAGATACTGAGAACAGGCGAACATGGTGAAACGGTATCAATTGGAATTCCACAATTTTTGTGCGACCAATTTATTATAGGGTCAATATATCCATCTATTCTGTAGCCACCTATGCTTTTTGCCTGATAGCAATACTCTGAACCATTAGCCAACATAGAATCTTTAAAAGTTTCGGTATATGTAAAGCCAATAGAATCGCTTATTATTGGATATCTGTAAACAATATACTGGTCGTTTACCCATGGTGTGTTTTTTTCGAAAGTTAAAGTGAGTTCATTATCAGCGGCAGCTATATCTATCCAAACTGATGAAGCTGTCATTGGCGGACCTATTACGAATCTATTTAAGCTATCGGCATTAATAAATTCTATTTTGTATGATGATGGATGGTCTAAAGTATTTAATAGTGAATCGTGATAAGTTGTATCATTAATACCCGATAAAGAATCTATCAACACCATATTTTCGCCCCATAGGTCAGGTGAACGATAAATCAGATATTTGTATGGGCCGGGAGCTAAAATTGTATCATGCTCTGTTGGTGCCGACCATGCAACATACATTCTGCCCTGTGTTGCATGACAAGTATCAACACTAACATTTGTAATTACAGGTATTCCCTTTACTAATTGAGAACAAATTTCATTGGATGCATAACTTTCTGCTCCATCGCCAAATCTTGCAACTACCATATAACAATATTGGTATCCCTGAATTAAACCACTTCCGTGATCATTATCAAGATATGTAGTATCAATATTACTTGAGCTTGTGTCTATAAATTCATATCCTGTATAGGTGGGAACTCCTGTTTCGCAAACACCGGGAGTAAATCCGTAAGACGATATTTTACGGTATATATCGTAATATTTTAGATTTGAGCAAACGGAAGGATGCCAGTAAAGTTTAATAGTATTACTTGTAGGTGCAATTGAATCGAGAACAGGTGCAGGACATACTACCTCAATATTTACATTTTTATGAAAAACAAGATTTACTTCAGGATTATGATCTTGCGCACGAAAAATAACATTATAGTGTTGTTTCTGAACATGCAAACAATTTGTTATCCAAGAAAATGTTGAAGTTACGGTGCCTGTTGCAGAAGTAGTGCTGAAATCTGCTGGGCTGTTTGATAATAATAAAGGTCCACCCGATGCACTAATTGTTAAATAATCACCATCCTGATCTGTAGCTGTAACATCAAATTGCAAGGTATCGCCGGCTGTAACACAATAATTATCATTTGCAATAATATTTGGCGGGTAATTATCCGATATAACAACTTCAATTTGCATATCGCGTACTATCTGACTAATTTTATTTCCCTCTCTCCATTCTTCAATAAGCATTGCTATATTATATAAACCAATTTGTGTTGGACAATCCCAAACCAAATCTCCTGTAATTTCATTAACATAAATAGTATTACTTGCAGGAGGCAAGGCATAGCCTAGTATTTCCATACCATACTCTCCAAGACAAGTAGATAATTTGTATGATAAACTGTCGCCATCAACATCCGAAGCACCGGGATTATGAGTAAACAATCTTCCTACTGCTGCTTTATCTATTGGGTCAACACTTAAAGTTGGAGTACTGTTATTACCTAAATCCGAGTCAATTTTAATAGTTGTTTTTATTGTGAATAAAACTGATACCGAGTTTGGTATATTATCTACACCTGCATTTCTGTTTGGGTCTGACATTACTATGGTATATGCGCCTGAACCGGGAAAAGTATGTCTGCCTATATATGTGTTCCTTCTATAATTATCGGGTAATAAAACAGTATCTATTCTTGGTATTATTGATGAAGTATTATCTCCCCAGCTTACCTCAAGTTCCGGTCTGTTTGCCAGACTTTCTGTATAAGTATAAGTTACAACTTTTATTTCAAGATATGTTGGGTTATTTGGGTCAATTTGTCTAACTGTTATTTCACCTGCTCTATTGTGTGTTGCAAAAACAGAAAAACTGATAAAAATTAATAATATGAAAAATAAATATTGCTTCATTTAAACACTTTAATTATGGCATGCAAATTACGAAAAAAATCGGACATGGTAAAATAAAAGAAAAAGGATTTAGTTTATTTACCTTTAAACTCACATCAAGTATTATTGAAAATCTAATTTAAACATATTCTTCATATCATTGAGTTTTGGATTTTTCTTTGCAAGGTGATTGTATTTTTCGTTATCGGAGTATATAATTTTTTTGTCTTCTGTAAGTTCTTCTGTTGTTACATTTAATGTTATTTTATTGTTTTGCAATTCTTTTCTTAAGTAAACTATTATTTCACTATGTATATCTGTTTCAAATGTTTCTTTCTGAATTTGATTAGCAGCAGTAAACTCAACAGTAAAATCACTGTTTAAAACTAATTTTGCACTATTAAGTATTCTGAATTTTCTTTTTTCTTCATTTTCAAATTTGCCGGCATATTTGTTCCATTTTTCTGTCAGTTGCTCAATTGTAAAAGCTTCTTCTTTTTCCTCCTGCACATGGTCTAAAACATTATTATCTTTATCCTCAACAATATTTTCTTCCGCTTTATCATCACTTATTACATTTTTTATTGAAGGTGTTGATGGAACATATTGTTTTTGCACAGGTTTTTCAACAGGCTTAGGTTTATCCTCAATTTTTTGTTCAGGAACTTCCTGTTTTGTAATACTTGTATCTTCCTTGGGTTTTATAATGGTTTCTTCTTTAGGTTTGACTATTGTATTTTCTTTATTGTTAGTCTCTAAAATATTACACAATTTAACCAAGGTCAATTCTGTATGCAATCGTTTATTGTTACTTGTTTTATAATTAATATCTGCATTGCTTAAAATATCTAATCCTTTATACAGAAAGTTAATACTGCATTTTATTGCCTGCACTTTGTATTTATCTTTAATTGCATCGCCAACTTCAAGCAGTTTTACTGTTTCCACATCTTTACATACCAATACGTCTCTAAAATGCTTACTTAATCCGTTAATAAAATTATGTGCATCAAATCCTTTATCGAGAATAGAATTAAATGTCATTAGTGATTTTGAGATATCACAAGAAAGAAATGTATCAACAAGTTGAAAATAATAATCGTAATCAAGTACATTAAGATTATCAATTACATCCTGATAAGTAAATTTATTGCCTGAAAAACTAACTATCTGGTCAAAAATTGAAAGTGCGTCTCTTAATGCCCCATCAGCTTTTTGTGCAATAATCATTAAGCCATCGGGGTCTGCTTCAATACTTTCGCTTTGTGCAACAAATTTAAGATGCTCAACTATATCATCAATTTTAATTCTGTTAAAATCAAAAATCTGGCAACGAGAAAGAATTGTTGGTATTATTTTGTGTTTTTCGGTTGTTGCCAATATAAAAATAGCATGAGCAGGAGGCTCTTCCAATGTTTTTAAAAAAGCATTAAATGCCTGAGATGAAAGCATGTGTACCTCGTCAATGATATATATGCTATATTTCCCAACCTGAGGTGGTATTCGCACTTGATCAATCAGAGTACGAATTCCATCAACAGTATTGTTAGAAGCAGCATCAAGTTCATGTATATTAAATGAACTGGAGTTATTAAAAGATGTGCATGATTCACACTCATTACAAGCTTCAATTTTATCGGTAATATTTTTACAGTTTATTGTCTTTGCAAATATTCTTGCACAAGTAGTTTTGCCAACACCTCTTGGTCCGCAAAAAAGATAAGCATGTGCAAGATGATTGTTTTTAATTGAATTTTTAAGGGTAACTGTTATTGATTGTTGTCCAATAACAGTATTGAATATACCCGGTCTGTATTTTCGTGCAGAAACAATAAAATTTTCCATGTTCTAATTGTTTTTAGTTTAAATTTCTCTAACACCTAAATTGCTTGTGTGTGTTTTAATTACCTTTACATAGTAAGGATTTTTATTATAAGATTCGTGCATCAGGTTAGCAATTTTATCTTGTTTTTTTTCATCACAAATTGCAAAAACAGACGAGCCTCCACCACTAATATTACAACCATAAGCACCTGCTTTCAATATTTTCTTTTTTATTTGATGATATTTTGGAATTGCTGCACCACGAACAGGTTCTGCAATATGGTCAACAGAAATTGCGTTACCAAATTCTTTAATATCCTTTGTATGAATTGCGTGAATAACTGTAGAACACCTCGCGATTTGTTCTTTTAATCTTTTCTGTCCTATTTCATAAGTTATAAAACCCCTTGTAGTTCTTTGGCTCTTTTTAATAACAGCCAATACAACGGGAAAATCAGGTAAATCAAGTTTCAGAACATCAATTGGTTCGTAACTTTTTATTAGTGTAAACCCTCCCAATAATGCCGATGCAACATTATCGGCATGCGGTGAACCACCGGAAGCCACTTCTCCCATTCTTGCAAGGTCTATCATTTCATTATTGGAAAGTTTTAGATTCAAAAGTTTATTCATTCCGTAAATACTTGCTGCTGCCGATGCGCCTGTTGTTCCCATGCCTCCACCTGATGTCATACCCTTTTTTATTGTAATATGAACGCCTTGCTTAATTTCATATATTTTATACAATTCCATTATTGCTAAACCTGCAGTGTTATTATTAATACTTAAAGGAATATTATTAGTACCACCTTCAATGTCAATAGTTATTTTATCAGAATTGTTTAATTTAATATGAAATTCATCATAAGGATTAGCAAGTGCCATTGCAAAAATATCGTAACCTGGACCAACATTTGCTGTTGTTGCAGGAGCAATAAGTTTTATTTCTGTCATATCACATTTCTTTCGGTCAATAAATCCCTCAATATATTTGTTTTACCTTCGCTTAATTCAGTTAATGGTTTACGTAAATATTTGCCCGGTAAATTCATTAATTCCATTGCTTTTTTAGCTGCCATAGGGTTTGTTTCAAACCTAAAACCTTCAAACAATTCATAATAATCGTAATGCATTTGTTCTGCTTTTTTCAATTCACCATTTAAAGCAAATTTCAACATATTTGTCATAATTTCAGGAATTGCGTTACCTGCAACAGTAAACGAACCTGCTCCACCAATACAGACTGTTGGATAGGCTGTAGTATCTTTTCCTGTGAAAACCTCGAAATCATCATCTTTAGTTAGATAAATTACTTTTGCCAAATGGTCAAGACCTTTGTTGCCATCCTTTATTCCAATAATATTTGGATGTTTAGCAAGTTTTCCTGTCATTTCCGGAGTTATCTCCACTCCTGTTCTAGCTTTAGCATTATGAAGTACAATTGGTAATTTTGAATGGTCAGCAAGTTTTTCATAAAAATCTAAAATTCCATCTTCTTTTGGCAAAATAAAAAATGGCACAAATACAGAAATATAATCTGCACCCAGATCGCTATACCAGTCAACTCTTTCTTTTGCCTGCCATAAACCCGACACACAGGTATCGGGAACAATTAATGACTTCCCTTTAGCCACTTCTACTATTATTTCCACAACTTTTTTAACTTCATTATCACTCATCAGAGTATTTTCTCCTGTAACACCTAATGGTGCAATTCCATTTACTCCGGCATCGATCTGACGTTGAACTAAAATTCTTAAACCTTCTTCATCTAAAGACATATCGTCTTTAAAAGGCGTAATTAATAATGTGTAAGCTCCTTTTTGCATTTGTCTAAATATTAATAAGTTATTAAAACATTACAAAGTTAAATATATTAATGATTTTTTTAATAAGTAAAAAGCAATAGTTTTCAGCAAATTCTAAAAAAATGGAATAAAAAAATGTAAGGCATTAGAATATAAGGACAAAAATATTTTATTATAGAAAATGGATTTTAATAATTACTTTTGTAATTGAAATATAAATAAGAATACCTCATAACATTAGGATAATATGCTTTCGAAAATTGAAAATATTATAAAGGAAATTTCTGATTTCAATGCGAAAAACATTGATGAAGTTGAACAGTTTAGAATTAAATACCTTAGTAAAAAGGGTATTATAGCAAATATTTTTAGTGATTTTAAAAATGTTCCTGTTGAAGAAAAGCGTGAATTTGGACAAAAAATAAATGAACTTAAAAATAAAGCAATTGAAAAAGTAGAATTACTTAAAAATTCATTGCAAAGCTATGATAAAAAAAAATCGGATATTGACTTAACAATGCCCGGAGAACCTTTTATATTGGGCACAAGACATCCAATATCTGTAATTAGAAGTCAAATAATTGCTATTTTCAATCGTTTGGGCTTTGTAATTTCAGAAGGTCCTGAAATTGAAAATGACTGGTATGTTTTCTCAGCATTAAACTTTCCTGAAGAACATCCGGCAAGAGATATGCAAGATACATTTTTTATAGAAAAAGATCCTGATATCTTATTACGTACTCATACTTCTTCTGTGCAGGTTAGAGTTATGGAAAACCAAAAACCTCCTATTAGAACAATATCACCGGGCAGGGTTTTTAGAAATGAAGCTATTTCAGCCAGAGCACATTGTATTTTTCATCAAGTAGAGGGTTTATATATTGATAAAAACGTGTCATTTGTTGATTTAAAACAAACTTTATTATATTTTGCTAAAGAGATGTTTGGTGAAGAAACAAGCATAAGGTTAAGACCATCATATTTCCCATTTACAGAGCCATCAGCAGAAATGGATATATCGTGTAAACTTTGCGAAGGAAAGGGTTGTAATGTATGCAAATATACAGGTTGGTTAGAAATATTGGGATGTGGCATGGTTGACCCAAATGTGCTTGAAAGTTGTAAAATAAACAGTAAAAAATATACAGGATTTGCTTTTGGGATGGGTATTGAACGTATCGGGATGCTTAAATATGGAATAAATGACCTCAGACTTTATTTTGAGAATGATTATAAATTTTTAAACCAATTTAAATCTGCGTATTAATTATGAGAAATTTATTAATTTTAACAGTAATTATCTTTAATAGTATATTCGTTTATTCACAAATCACAATTGAGCAAACAGATTTAGCTCAGGTAAATGATTTTTTTGCAACAGGAAATCCTGATGAAACTACTGTTGATTATGAATTAAGTGGAGAAAATTATATATGGGATTTTTCAGAACTATTAACAGATACAATAAGCATTGATACTTTTCACTCTCCATCTTCAATAAATGTAGCTTATGGCTATGTTTTCTCAAACAAAATGGCTTTAAAAGGGATTGACCCTCCCGGTGGTATTCCCAATCTTGAAATAACAGATTTATATGATTTTTTTGAAAACACATCGTCTTCTTATTCAAAAGTTGGAATTGGAGCTAAAGTTAATGCAATGCCAATTCCAATGAAATATGATTCGCTAGAATTAATGTATTCATTTCCGCTAAATTATGGAAATATTGATTCTTCAAATTCTTATTATGGAATACCTGTCCCAACATTTGGATATTACGGACAAAATATAAAACGCATTAATACTGTTGACGGATGGGGAACAATTACTACACCTTATGGAACTTTTGAAGCATTAAGAATAAAAGTTGACTTATTTATTACTGATACAATTTATTATGAGAGTATTGGCTATGGAACTACTTTTGACAGGACACAAACTGAGTACCATTGGCTTGGCAAGGAACAAGGCATTCCTTTATTAAAAATTATTGAAACAGGTGCACAGACTACTATTATTTTTAAGGATTCTTTACCTATAGATAATAGTATAATAGAAAGTTTTAATGACAATCCTTTAAATGTTGATATTTTTCCTAATCCTGCTAATGATGTTGTAAATATTAATTTTGAATTAAAATGTAATGCAGATATAAAACTTCAAATTATTAATAATAAAGGAGAATTGGTATATATGAAAAATAAGACCTTTTACTATATTGGTGAAAATTTAATTAGCTTAAATCTTAATGAACTTCATATTTCAAATGGAATTTATTACATGTCAATTTACGTAGGTGAAAATGAATACACTAAAAAACTAATTGTTCGATAATAACATAACTAATAGTTATAAAACACATAGACATATGAAATTAAACTATCTAATAGTACTGTTAATGTACTTCGTATTTTCTTTAAACGCTCAGGATAAAATTAAAATAGACAATAGAGCTTATAATCATTACACTATTGAAGAAATAAAGCAAATGCCTGATTCAAAAATAGAAAAGTTAAATTTTCTGTTTAACGAATCATTTATTATCCCTGAACAAATGAAAAACAAAATAAAAAAAGAAGAAATTGATGTATATTCTTATTCTGTTTTCAGAAAAGAAAATGAAAGAGTAGAAGTGTCTTTAACAATAACAAAAGAAATTGTAAGTAAAGAATATATAATTTTGCTGTCATACAAAGAAATGGATGAGGCTTATCAGAAAATTGACGAGAAATATAAATAATATAAATTATCTGAAAATATGAAATCACTATACAAATCAATTATTTTACTAGGTATAACAGTTTTTATACTTAATGTTAGCTTTGCTCAAACATACTGGTTAGATGGTGCTACTAACTTGCAAACATATACAACATGCAGCGCTGTTTTATTTGACAATGGCGGTCCTTCAGGTAATTACACAAATGGTCAGGATTATGAAATAACTTTTCAGACAAATAGTGGTAGTTGTATACGAGCAGTTATACAAGAATATGATATAGAAAACACTTTCGATTTTCTATATTTTTATGATGGACCAAGTAGTTCTTCCCCACAAATTGGAGATAGAGTTACAGGCTGGCCAATGATGCCGCCAACTACAATTGACGAAAGAGGAAATGCCTATTATGCACAATCAGGGTACATAACAGTTCGATTTACATCTGATGGAGCAACTGTGAGAGGTGGTTTTGAATTAAAAATTGATTGCCCCGAAAATTGTGTGTCACCTTCTTGTCAGGGAACATTGCCTGCAGGAGATTCATGTGATGTATCAACACCAATTTGCGACTTTAACGGATATTGCGGAAATACAAGTACAGCATATCCAACAGACCATGAGGAAATTGATTATTACAATATGGGGATTTTTTGCGGAGGCATAAACAATAATTCATGGCTATCATTTGTTGCAGACTCAACTACAGCAATCCTTGATGTTTGGGTGGAAAATTGTCAGGGAATCAGTGGAGGCACAGGACCAATATACGGAATTCAACTACAGGTTTATGAAAGTGATTGTAGTTATGGAAATTTCACGCCAAAATCTAATTGCTGGAGTCCGGCAAAAGAAGTAAACGGACAAATTATAGCAACAGGTTTAACTGTAGGAAACACCTATCTTTTAATGATAGATGGCTTTGCAAGCGATAATTGTGAATATACTTTTGCAGCAAGCTCAGGAGTAATTATTGCTGATGCAGGTAACGATCAAACAATTTGCGAAGGGGAAAATGTTACATTAACAGCATCTGGAGGCACAAGTATAACATGGACGTCAAATCCTGTGGACCCTAGTTTATCCGGACAGGAAAATAATATGTCGATCAATATTTCGCCCTCGCAAACAACTACTTATACAGCATCAGTTTCAGGCAGTAATCCAAATTGCCCTGGTACTGCCGATGTAGTTGTATTTGTAAATGCAGCCGATGCATGGTTTACAGGTTTAGATAACGAATATTGTACTGATGGTACCCCTGTGGTTTTAACAGGTAATTATACTGGAGGTATTTTTAGTGGTAGTGGAATTTCAGGTAGCTCATTCGATCCAAATGCTGTTTCTCCGGGAACTTATGATATTACCTATACATATAATTATTCAGTTGTAATTGCATTTTTTGATGACATGGACTTATGGCCGGATCCAGGTTGGATACATGGTTCCTATGTAGGAACTTCGTCATGGGCACATGGAAGCCCGAAAGGTGGAGATGGACAAAATAGTAATTCTTATTCAAATTCCGACCCAATTATTGATCATACTTCAAATACTGATAATAAAGCCTGGGGACAAGGATTAAGTGATACTGATGGCGATGGATTGGGAGGTTATTACGATAGTTCAAACGAATGGTTAAGGTCTCCAGCTATAGATTGCTCATCTCTATCAAATACTGTATTAAGTTTTTGGCGATATGCAAACTTTGAACCTAATTGGGATACCGCTTATGTTGAAATCAGTACTAATGGAACAACATGGTCAGACATGGGCGAAGCTTTATATCCTCAAGACGATCAATGGACTCAAAGAATAATTAATATTTCCTCATGGGCTGATGGTCAATCAACTGTTTATATTAGATTCAGGTCATTTAGCGACAACTTACAAACATACTCAGGTTGGAATATTGATGATTTTTCAATAACAGGTGTTCAGAGTGGAGGAACTTGTGTAAGTACTGATGTGCAAACAACAAATATTAATGCATTGCCAATAGTAAGTGCCGGTTCAAATTCAACAATTTGTGCAGGTCAAACATATACCTTAAATGGTAGTGTTACAGGAGGTGTATCTACAGGTACATGGGGCAGTTCAGGTAGTGGAAGTTTTGATAACACAGGTTTGCTATCAGCAACATATACACCTTCTGCAAACGATATTACAAATGTAAATATCACGCTAACATTAACCTCAGGAGATCCTTCAGGACCCTGTGGTCAAGTATTTGATGAGATGGTATTAACAATCGATCCATTAGATGATGCTAGTTTTTCTTATTCTTCAGGAACATTTTGTTCAACTGCAACTGACCCTTTACCCGATTATATTGCTACAGGCGGAGGGACATTTTCGTCGACACCTGCAGGATTAGTAATAAATAGTAGCACAGGAGAAATAGATTTAAGCGCAAGTACAATTAATGTTACTTATACAATAACTTATAATGTAAATATAAATTGCCAAAATAGCAGTACATTTAATATTACAATTACAAGTGGTTTTGATGCTGAATTTGATTATAATGACCCATTCTGTCAGGGAGGCACAAATCCTCTACCTACACACACAACAGGCAGTAATGGCAATTATTCTGTATTACCTGCAGGTTTATTATTCGTAAATTCCGGGACAGGTGAAATTGACTTGACAAACTCCACTCCGGGAACATATACAATTACAAATATCATAGCTGCATCGGGTGGATGTTCTGAAGCAATACATTCTGTTTCAAACATTATTATTGAACAACAAGCTACTGTTGATGCCGGAACAGATGCAACAATTTGTGCAGGCGATAATTATACATTAACAGGCTCATTTGGGGGGAGCGCCGGTTCAGCAACATGGAGCACATCAGGAACTGGAGGATTTACCGGAACAGAATATACTCCATCTTTAAATGATATTACTACAGGAAATGTTACTTTAACTTTTACTACTGATAATCCAACAGGCCCATGCGATGCTGTTTCAGATTTTATGATATTAACAATTGAACCTGCTCCGACAGTTGATGCAGGAATAGATGAAACTATTTGCGAAGGTGATGATTTTCAATTAGCAGGTACGTATGGTGGTAGTGCCAACTCTGCAACATGGAGTACAGCAGGAACAGGAATCTTTGATTCTGGCTATTATACTCCATCAACAGACGACATTACTGCAGGAAGTGTAATACTTACATATATAACCGACGATCCTCCTGGTGTATGTGGCTCTGTTTCTGACAGTATCACTTTAGTAATTGATGAAGCCCCTGTTGTTGATGCAGGATTGAATATATCAATATGCGAGGGCGATGATATTGTATTATCAGCAAGTGTTGGAGGCAGCACATCAAGTATTATCTGGACAACTTCTGGTAGTGGTAGTTTTACTAATCCAAATCTTACAAATACAACATATACTCCATCATCAGGAGATGTTATTTCAGGAAATATTATAATTACAATTACTTCTAATGATCCTACCGGTCCGTGCGATGAAGCTATTGACAGTTTACTCCTAAAAATTAATTCATTACCTGTATTATCAATTAATACAGATAGCTCTAATTGCAATTTGTCAGATGGTGCAATCTACATAACACCTGTGGGAGGAGCCGAACCGTATTCATATTCTTGGAGTCAAGGTAGTAGTACAGATTCTAGTTTAACTTCAATTTCATCTGGTATATACAGTGTTACAGTTACCGATGATTTTGGCTGTGAAGTTGACACAACAGTATCAATTTATGATATTGGCGCAGGCACATTAAGTTTTATTAATATTGCTGATATAAAATGTTATGGAGAATCAACAGGTTCAGCAGTAGTTGTCATCAACGGCGGAACACCGGAATATAATTATTTTTGGTCTGATAGCAGTATTTCGGACACACTAATTAATGTTTTTGCGGGAACTTATTTTGTTACCGTTACAGATGCAAATGGATGTATTGTATTTAACAATGTAATTATATCACAGCCAACAAGTGTACTTGACATAAATTCTACTGTAACAGATGTTACTTGTTTTGGTGAAAACAATGGTTTGATAATTAGTCAGGCTTTTGGAGGAGTATCTCCATATAATTATTCATGGTCAACAAGTCAGAACGATTCAATAATTACAAGCCTTTATTTGGGATATTATATTATTACAGTTACCGATAACAATGATTGTAAAACTGTTGATACTATTTTTGTTTCTGAGCCAAGTCAAATAGTTGCAGGCAGTAGTTTTATTACACCTACATGTAATGGCAGCAGTGACGGTAGTATTACTATTTCAGCAAGTGGTGGAATTGGACCGTATTCATATATTTGGGATGTTTCGCCAGAACAAACCGATACAGTTATTTCTGATCTACCAAATGGGATATACAATGTTTCGATAACAGATGCTAATAATTGTATTGTTTCATATAATTTTATGCTGGAATCTACAGGAGGACCTTGTTTATTTATTCCAAATTTGTTTACTCCAAACAATGACGGGCATAATGATGTCTGGAGAATTTTGGGAGCAGAACATTATCCGGAAATGACAATAGAAATATTCAATCGCTGGGGAAATGTTATTTTTCAATCATCAGGATATAATCAACCATGGGATGGCAGCTTTAACGGCAAACAAGTTCCATTTGGCGGATATGTATATATTATTGATTTAAAAGATGGCAACGAACCATTAAATGGTATTGTTACAATAAAACGTTAGGTGTTTGTTGCTCCAAAACATCTACTAATTCTAAACAAAAATCAAAGCAAAAAAAAAGCAGACAAAAGCCTGCTTTTTTTTATAAAGAATCATTTTATCTATAAAGAATTAGTTGCTCTATCTTAACAAAATCTTTACTTATAAACCTAATTGTATAAGCGCCTTCAGCAAAATTAGTTAAATTAACAGTTTGGACAAACTCATTATTTGAATTTATTACCAATTCGTTGTACACCAATCTGCCATCCACATCATATATCTTTAAATACATTTGTTTATCAAATCCTTTGTATGAAATAAATAATTTTCCATCGTTAGGATTAGGATAAATAGATATTTCAGGTTCAACACTAATTTCAGGATTGATGAAAGGACAAATTTCAAATGTAACATTGATATCATCAATTGCAGTACAACCTTCAATACTTGTAACTGTTACATAATATAATGTAGGAATTAATCCAATATCAGATGTGTCAACAGTAGTAATTTGAGTTGATGATCCATCTGACCAGTAGTATTCGTCATATCCTGCACCTGCATCAAGTGTTAAAGTTAAACCGGCACATAAAGTTGTATCATTACCAAGATCAACAACAGGTAATGGATAAACAAATACCGTTATAAATCCGGAAGCAATATTAGAACCGTCATCAACTTCAACAGTATAAGTTGTAGTTGCTGTTGGATATGCTAATGGATTTTCATCACTGGAAGTAAATCCTACAGGATTAGAAGTCCATGCATAACTGTATGTTCCTGTTCCTCCACTTGCTAAAGCATAAAGCTGTATTTCATCACCTTCACAAATTGTATCAGGAATAACATCAGGATTAACTACAAGAGGTCCGCCTGTAATTGTTACTATAACATCATCAGAATTCTGACATCCTGTAATATCATCTGTAACTAACAAATTAAACATTGTTGTTGCATGAAGGTTAATTGTTGTAGGATCAACTATTGTAGCATCAATAAGTGAATCAACAGGTGTCCAGTTATAAATATATGAACCACTACCTCCTGATACTGTGGCATCAAGAATTGTGTCTGTCAAATATGGAATACTATAATCAACTCCTGCATCAACAAATGGTAATTCGTTAACTGTAACAATAAGGTTATCTATTGCAGAACAAGAATTAGCATCTGTTACCGTAACAGTATATACATCTGTTACAACAGGATTAAATGATATTCCTTGAGTAATACCACCACTCCAATCATAAATAGTACCACCTGTAGCAATTAGTGTTACAGATTCTCCATCACAAATTGTAGTATCAGCACCTGCATCAGCAAGCGGTAATGGATTAACAATAACAAGTACACTATCAATTGCTTCACAAGCTTCGGCACTCGTAACTGTTACGTAATAAGTAGTTGTAACAGAAGGATTAAATGGAGCTCCTTGAGTAACACCACCACTCCAGTCATAAGTAGTACCACCTGTAGCTGTTAGTGTTACAGGTTCACCATCACAAATTGTAACATCAGTTCCTGCGTCAGCAATAGGTAGTGGATTTACTGTTACAATAACAGAATCAATATCAGGACAATCATAACTGTTTGTAACGGTTACAGTATAAGTTGTTGTAGAAACAGGGTTAAATGCAATATCCTGAACAACACCATTATTCCAATCATATGTAGTTCCTCCTGTAGCGGATAATGTTACACTTTCGCCTTCACATATTGTTTGATTCATTCCTGCATCAGCAATTGGCGTTGGATTAACTATTACCATTACATCATCAGTATTAACACATCCGTTAATATCTGTAACGGTTACGCTATATGTATTGGTACTTGTAGGATTAAATGCAACATCCTGCACAACTCCATTATCCCATACATAATTAATACCTCCTGTAGCAGATAGTGTTACAGAATTACCATCACATATAGTATCATTCAATCCTGCATCAACTACAGGTAATGGATTAACTACCACTATTACATCAGCATTAGCAGTATTTGAGCCATCATCAACCAAAACATGGTAAGTTGTAGTTATTGTTGGTGTGACAAATGGGTTTTCATCTGTAGATGTAAAACCTACCGGTGTTGAAGTCCAATCAAATGAATATGTTCCTGAACCGCCACTTGGCATAGCAAACAACTGAGCTGTTTCACCTTCGCAAATAGTATCTGCTATTGCATAAGGAGTTGTTGTTAAAGGTCCTCCTGTAACCGTAATAGTGATATTATCAGAATTTACACATCCTGTTATATCATCTGTTACTTCTAATGTAAATATTTGAGTTGATGTTAGTCCTACAGTAGTTGCATCTTCAATAGTAGGATTTGTTACTAAAGCCAAAGGTGTCCAGCTAACTGTATATGAATTTACTGATGAACAAGTTGCATCAAAAGTATATGGGGAACCATTAAATACATTGTCATCAACACCTGCATCAACAACAGGTAAATCATAAACAACAACTTCTACTGTATCAATATCCTGACAATTGTTGATATCTGTTACTGTAACATAATAATCATTTGTAACAACAGGATTAAATGGAATATCTTGATTAACTCCATTATTCCACACATAACTATCTCCACCGGTTGCAGATAAAGTAACGCTTTCTCCATCACAAACAGCCTGGTCGATACCGGCATTAGCAACAGGCAACGGATTAACCGTAACCAATACATCATCAGTGCCGGAACAGGTATTTGCATCTGTAACAGTTACCGAATAAGTAGTTGTAACAGCAGGAACAAATGGTGTACCCTGAGTAACGCCATTATCCCAAACATAAGAAGTTCCTCCGGTTGCCGTAAGAGTAATACTGCCACCATCACAAACTTCCTGATCATTTCCTGCAAATGCAGTTGGCAGATTATTGAATGTAACTGTAACATCATCAACTGCAGAACATAAGTTAGCATCTGTTACTGTAACATAATATGTTGTTGTCATTGTTGGTGTAACATCTATACTTGGAGTTATTTCAAAAGTACTCCATTCGTAATCTGTTCCGCCTGTAGCAGTTAACGTAAGGCTTCCTCCATCACAAACCGCTTCATCTGAACCTGCAAATGCTGGCGGAAGAGGATTTACAAAAACATCAACATCATCATAATCAGAACAACCATTTGCACCAATAACTGTAACAGTATACGTATTTGTTGTAGAAGGATTAAATGGAGTTCCTTGAGTAATACCATTATTCCAGTTATATGTAACACCTCCTGTTGCAATTAAAGTAACGCTTTCTCCATCACAAATTGTTTGATCAACCCCTGCATAAGCAGTTGGAGTTATTAATACTGTAACAATTACATCATCAATATCTGAACAACCATTAACATCTGTTGCCGTAACTGTGTATGTGTTAGTATTTAATGGGACAAATGAAGTGCCTTGAATTACACCATCACTCCATGAATACATATTACCACCTGTAGCAGTTAGAGTTACATTATCTCCCTCACAGATTATTTGATCACTTCCTGCATCAGCAACAGGTAAAGGATTAACTGTTACATCTACATCATCAGAATCTGTACATCCGTTAGCAGCTGTAACCGTAACAGTATAAACTGTTGTAATAACAGGACTGACATCAATTGATTGTGTATATTCTACAGTACTCCACTCATAGCCTACTCCTCCACTTCCTGTTAGAGTAACAGATTCACCTTCACAAATTATTTCATTTGAACCTGCATCAGCAATCGGATTAATATTAACAGTTACCAATACATCATCAGTAGCAGAGCAATTATTTACATCTGTTACTGTTACAATATATGTGTTTGTAGCCACTGGCACAAAAGAAACTCCTTGATTAACTCCATTATCCCAATTATACGTGGTTCCTCCAGTAGCTGTTAAAGTAACACTTTCGCCTTCGCAAACCGTTTCATCAGAGCCTGCAAACGCAGGTGGTAAAGGATTAACAAATACTTCAACATCATCAGTAGCAGTACAAGCATTACCGGCTGTTACAGTAACTGTGTATGTTGTATTTACTGAAGGAGAAACATTTATTGTTTGAGTTGTTTCCAATGTGCTCCATTCATAACTTGAGCCTCCTGATGCAGTTAAATTTACATTATCACCGTTACAAATTGTTTCATCCGAACCTGCACTTGCAACAGGATTTGTATTTACTGTAATAAATACATCATCAACAGCAGTACATGTATTTCCGTCTGTAACTGTTACTGAGTATGTTGTATTTCCTACAGGTGTAACAATATGAGATGCACCGGCT
>Ga0307990_1001517_pt1 | contig 19554 bp, 20 predicted proteins | sample EllFjometagen129_FD_203168 | JGI IMG/M metagenome (GOLD analysis project Ga0307990, IMG submission 203168) | Marine microbial communities from Ellis Fjord, Antarctic Ocean - #129 | ecosystem: Environmental > Aquatic > Marine > Unclassified | place: Southern Ocean | collected 2014-10-08
TCGCTCACAAACGGACTCGCCCTTGAGGTCTGGTCGGAATCAACCACGAACTGGGTGCGCCAGGTGGAATACACGGAGGATTAATCATGACACAAAAAATACATGGCGATTTAGAAGTAACCGGCGATCTCACCGTTGGCGGATCTGCTCCCGGCGGCGGAGGCCCCAACCTAGTTCTACAGCTTCGGGGGAGTACAAGTGTGGGGCCTTCAACCACTGTCTCCTCCTCCTACAGCGCGTATGTCGTCGGAAAACGGGGCATTTACAATCTTATAGCGATTGTAGACGAGTCGTCCATATGGGACACAGCAAATGATGAGTTTACCATAGGAGCTTCTGGTAAATATCTCCTAACGACTCCTTGTTTTAAAGGACAGCGCGTTAACTCTACGATTGTGTATGGCTTCTGTGCGTTTATTAAAAGATCCCCGTCGGAAGAGTATGTCCCATACTTCATTCAGAGTTGTTCCACGTGTGAGACGGCCTCGGGTCACTTGCGATTTACACCGGCGAGTTCTGTGATTCTTGAGTTTGAGGCAGGGGATGTTGTTCGACTTGGAACAATGAATAAAACTACAAACGCGGTTCACGACCCCGCCATTTTAGCCAAGGCGCATCATGGTTTAATGAGTACCACTGAAACAGAAGAACTAGACCTGTTCCTCTACCAGCTGGGGGATTAATAATGATGAATGTCGATCTTTCTACCGTTCCTGTTATTAAGCGCGATATAAAACGGGAGCGAGCGTATCTGGACAACCTCTTTGTGATTGCCAGCTATCCTCGCTCTGGTTCGCACTGGACGCGCCGGATGGTTGGCGAAATAACAGCAATCCGAAGCGGAATGAGTGCCGCCTTTGGCGAGCCTCTGCAACACACAGCAGGCTTTCTGCCACCTTATTTCAACGAAGATGCCGACAAGTGGGAAACGCCGTTTTTTGTAGCTTCCCACAGCCTAAGCCAGTATCCGCCAAGCCGGATTAAGGTCTATTTGCGCCGCCGCTTTGAGGATGTGTTGCGCTCGACCCGCAAGGCCGAGGCTGAAATGGACGGCTCTGAAATGAAATGTTGGTGGGGTGGTACAGATGATGAAGTCTACGAAAAGTGGAGCAAGCACGTCGCCAGGGGATGTGTTATCGCCGACGTGGTGATCGACTATGAAATGACCCTCTCCAATCCCGCTACAACCATCCGCACAATCGGAAGGATTGCAGGAATGGATCTGACCGAGGCGGAAATCGCAGCCGCTGTTCTGGCGGGCGATCGGCAGAATATGCTCAAAGAACAAGAGGCTTGCGAAAACCGTCAATGGGACATCGTAAACCGTGAAGATAAAACCAATCACCCGAAGGAAAACGTATTATGACTGTTAAAGAACGTAAAATCGCACCGTTCGTAAAAGACGGAAAGCGTTATGCCGTCCAACCCAGCGCGGGGCAAACCCGCAAAGAAGCTGTGGCTGAGGCGATAGCGGCGGGGTATGTTCGTGATGCAATGGGTTGCCGGAGGCTCATGAAAAAAGCTCAGATTGCCGCCGCCCGATACGATCAGGAAATGGGCGGGTTCAATCTTCCTCCCGAACAGGGCGGAATGTTTGTCCGTACCGATGCCCGGAACCGGACGCTTCTCAATGCCGCCGCTCTCCGTGCCACGTCCGACCCGGCCTACGAAGTCCCGAACTGGAAGACCGCCGAAGGAATCTTCATTACGCTGACGAACGCGATGATCCTCACGCTCAACGGAGCCGTCGAACAATTCATCGCCGGATGTTTCGCCAAAGAAAAGACACTCAACGATGCCATCGCCGCCGCCACAACAGTCCAGGATCTCAACGCCATCCGGTGGTAAGGGCCGCCCTAGTGGTTGCCCTGAAGGAGCGTTATGAAATCATGTGAAGAACTTCCCGACGGCTGCCAGCAGCGCTTTGACCGCATTGATGAAAAGCTGGAGTCCATCCACGCTCAGGCCAGCAAAACAAACGGACGTGTCACCAAGCTCGAAAAAATATCCCTGGTTTTGGTGACATCGCTTATGGTTCTTCTTTCGACAAACTCTGATGGGGTCATCGCATTCCTACGAGTCGCCTCCACATGGCTCCGCTGAGCTGGGCATGGGATTTAGACGGTATTCAAAAGGACGGTTTACGGGTGCAGAGCAGAAAGAACGGAAAGGAAATGCGTTGATTTGGGCAGGGAATCCGGTTGCACCGTGGGAATTTAGATGCAAATAGAAAAAGGATGAATATTATTCCAAAAGCCAGAGTCCTTCGTGATCAAATCGAGTTTCAATAACCTGATAGTTTACGCCAAACCTTGGAGCAATTCTTCGTGCAAGACGCTCTCTCATTCCTTCTATCAAATTCCATTCTGGATCAGCGTCCGCCATTTTTAATGTAAATTCATCATATTCTTCTCGTAAGATTTCGATTGGCACCAAGAACCGTCCGGCGAACTCATTTGCCTCATTCTCAAGATTTCTGTTGTTTCGGTGCGCCAACATCCACCTCTTGAACTCACTGACATCTGAGAATGAAAGCTCGGATAAGAAATCTTCGTGCAGTACATAATGCCCAAGCTCATGGGCTAAAGTGAAACGTAACCGCCTCTCCATCCAATAGGTTTTTTTCTCCCAAGCATCAATAGCCTCTTGATCAATATAGAGTGTTTTTTCTAAAGGGACAATGGCGGCTTCCATGCGAAGGTCAGCAGTCATGTTCGGAATTTCAACAACATCGAATTCCAACGCAACGTCTACCACATACATCATATCAAGAGGCGGTACATTATTACCTTTTAACGCGGGCGATACCCGAAACGCATCGGCCTTCTCCCAAATAGCTGACCTATTCATGACAATTTATCCGGAGAATGAGCCTGTCTAACTCTTTCAATAAAATCATCTAGCTGGTTCTCTGTGAGCTCTGCATTCGTTATAGTTCGAAGAAATGCAGGTAACTTTTTCACTAACGCTTCATCGGATAACATCACCGAAGGAATCAGGCCTTTACTTATAGCGGCTTGATACATGAAGTCATCCCAGTCGTTCGTTTTCTCAGATAGACCCAATTGACTTGCCCAACAAGCAAGTGTGGTTTCGTCTTTAGGTGGCGGATTTATTCCGCGCTCGATTTTGCTCCAGTTACTTGGGTCATGCCCATGCTCCATGCAAAATTGCCGAAGCGTTTTCTTCATATCAATTCGACGAGATTTTATTACTTCTCCAAAACTCATAGTGTCTCTCCTATTTCATCAGTGTGGTTGAATATATACCACATGTGGTAGCAAGTCAACCACGCGGGGAAGAAGGTCCGGATATAGTATCAATTCACCACCCCTGTACCACTTTTTTGATACTATGCGGCGTTGTGTTTTGGGGTTTCTGTACCACTTTTTGATACTCCCGTGGGTTACATAGATATCCACCGATAAACATTAGGCGGCCTCCTTTGCAACGTGTCGTTTTCGTTTAGCCGCCTTCACAGGGAAGAGAGCTTTAAGACCAGGGAAGTCGCGAATGGCAATTTTGTGGCGCATCTCTGAAGATTGCGTGGAAACTCCCATAAGGGTGCCGATTTCCTTGTACGTCTTCCCTTGGAATCGATAACAAACCACATCCCGCTGTTCCGGAGGGAGCGACAGCAGGCGGTTGACAAGTTCACGCAGGACGTCAACCGGCATCTGTTGCGCCAAGAATTCTTCGACATCGCCCAACGCATCACGAGCCTCGTTGATTTGGGCATCAACAACAGACTTGGGAATCTCAGCTCGGCCTTCTTCGTCTTCTGATTCATCGTAGGGAATCGAAAAAAAGGTGTCTTCGATCCATCGGCAATTTGAACACGGAATATCATCCCATGGCACATCCTCAAAGCTACCGTCTTCAATCGCGAGTTTGTGGGGGCATTTAAGGCAATTACGCATGAGCGATCCCCCCGCTCAACAGAGTGGTAAGATCGTAACGACGCAAGAGGAGCAAGTCGCCTTGGCCTAGAATCACGTCTGCTGCTGTGCATTTTTTATCGCTTGTCATGGGTTCCTCGCTATTGGCGTTACGTGATATTTAATCAATATTTTGTGCGCGTTATATTGTCTTCGAGCTCGGAAAATACCCTGTCGGAAAAGCGCCTATACATCAAGACAAAAAACCAGATTAATTAGACATAAACTATTTATAATCATACAGTTGCAACAATTAGGAACTATACGGAACTGGTTGTTTCGTAAATAATTAAAAACACAGTGTAAAGGGTGAAAGAAAAGCCGAATTTAGTAGGCGGGAAACGGGGGCGTGATCTAAAAACACGCAGGCTCAGAAATGATTAAACAATAGAACCGCTTGTCAGCCATAGCTTTTAGCGTCGGCTGGACACCGGCCCCTCTGAAACCTGACCGCGTTTCTCACTTTTTCAGATTATTTCGCCACAGGCTTCCAACCCTTGGAAAAAAGGTTTAAAAAGTTTCCAATCATTGGAAAATCGCGCCGACGGGAATGAGATGCAGATTCTTGATAATATAAATCAGCTTTTTGGAGATGACCTTAAACGGACGTTGAAGCCGAGTTCCAGGCTACAGATTGCGGCCTCCTGTTTTTCTATCTATGCCTATGAGGCCTTGAAAGCGGAGCTGGAACAGGTCGAGGCTGTCCAGTTCATTTTTACGTCACCGACTTTTGTGCCCGACCAGATGACGGACAAGCTCCGCAAAGAAAAGCGGGAATTCCATATCCCGAAGGTCAAGCGGGAGTGCGATCTAGGCGGCACCGAGTTTGAAATTCGGCTGAAGAACGAACTGTCCCAGCGCGCCATCGCTCGTGAGTGTGCGGACTGGATGCGGCGGAAGGCCACGTTCAAGTCGAATGGCTCCACTGCCCCCATGCAGCAATTTGCTTGCGTGGACGATGGGAATGCCAAGTCGGCATACCTTCCGCTCCATGGATTCACAGCGGTGGATCTGGGCTATGAAAAAGGCGATGCTGTTTCCAACTTCATCAACAAGATGGATGACGAGTCCGCTGCGGGCATTTACCTGAATCTTTTCGACCAGATTTGGCGGGACCAGGACAGACTGACCGATGTGTCGGAACAGGTGTGTGAACACATTGCGGCCATCTATAAGGAGAATTCCCCCGAGTTCATCTATTTTCTGATGTTGTACAACATCTTCAATGAGTTCCTTGAAGATGTGTCCGACGACGTTATGCCCAACGATTTAACGGGTTATCAGGATAGTGTCGTTTGGAAAAAACTGTTCAATTTCCAACGGGATGCAGCGGTCGGAATCATCAATAAATTGGAAACGTACAATGGCTGTATTTTGGCCGATAGCGTGGGACTCGGGAAAACCTTCTCTGCTCTGGCGGTGATTAAATACTACGAATTGCGAAATCGGGCCGTGCTTGTTCTTTGTCCCAAAAAGCTCGGGGATAACTGGCAGACCTATCGGAGTAATTATAAAACCAATATCCTCGCAGCAGACCGATTAAACTACGACCTGTTATTCCATACGGATTTATCTCGGGACCACGGAGAGTCCATGGGAAATGATTTATCCAAGATAAACTGGGGAAACTATGACCTGGTCGTTATCGATGAATCGCACAACTTTCGCAATAGCGGACGCAACTTGAAGGACAAAGAGACGCGTTATGAGCGTCTGATGAATGCCGTGGTGAAAGCGGGGGTGAAGACCAAAGTGCTGATGTTGTCGGCCACGCCGGTTAATAATCGCTTCGCCGATCTCCGTAATCAGTTGGCTCTTGCCTATGAAGGCGAGTCAGAAAAGCTACAGGAGAAGCTGGGAACTCAGAAAACGATTGAAGACATCTTCCGGCATGCTCAGGCCGTTTTTAATAACTGGTCGAAGTTGCCGGCAGAACAGCGCACGGCTCGGGCGATTCTTGAAAATCTGGAGTTTGATTTCTTTGAGCTGTTGGATTCCGTCACGATTGCGCGTTCCCGCAAGCATATCGAAACCTTCTATGACACGACCGACATTGGAAACTTTCCAACACGACGCAAGCCGTTGTCCTTCCGGATGCCATTGACCACCCGCACCGATGTCATGAACATCAATGAGATTTATGCTCACCTCAGTGAGGTGCGCCAGTCCGTTTATGCTCCCATGAGCTATGTGCTAGCCAGTCGGCTGGAAAAGTATGAGGAGCAATATGGAACGGATACACACGGCGGGCGATTTAGGCAGGTCGACCGGGAACGTGCCCTTCAGTCGCTCATGCGGTCCAACCTACTGAAACGTCTGGAAAGTTCCGTTGAAGCGTTTCGGATCACATTGAAACATCTGGAAGAACGCATTACCTCCACCCTTTCTGATATTCAACGATTTGAGAAGTCGAGCCGCGCCCACGAAGCCGTTGAGTTTGATTCTTCCGATTCTGAATTCCTTCAGGATGATGAAGAATTTGAAATGAGCGATGATTACACCGAGGGCAAGGTCAAGATCGACTTTGCCGATATGGACCTTCCCTCCTGGAAGCACGATTTGGAAGAGGACCAGACGCTGATTATTCTGTTGCTGGAGGAAATGCAGAAGATTACACCGAAGGACGACGCGAAACTGCAGCACCTCAAACAGCATGTGCGGCAGAAAATGGAAAACCCGATAAACCCGGGAAATCAAAAAATCCTTCTCTTCACGGCCTTTGCCGATACGGCCAATTATTTGTATGCAAACCTTGCTCCGGATGTCGTGGAGTTGAAATTGCACGCGGCGAAGGTGACGGGTAGTGATGCTGCGAAAACCACGATGGGTAAGGGCTTCGATTTTCAGGAGATTCTTACCTTCTTTTCACCGCGCTCAAAAGAGAAAGCGCTGCTGTTCCCGGACCAACCTCAGGAGATTGATCTGCTAATCGGTACCGATTGCATTTCTGAAGGGCAAAACCTTCAGGATTGCGATTATCTGATCAACTACGATATTCACTGGAATCCGGTTCGGATTATTCAGCGATTTGGCCGCATCGATCGTATTGGTTCGATCAACGAATCGATTCAGCTAGTCAATTATTGGCCGGACATCTCGCTCGATGAGTATATCAACCTGAAAGAGCGCGTAGAGAATCGGATGCATATTGTCGATCTGACCAGCACTGGTGATGACAACGTTCTTTCCGCGAAAGCAAATGATGTTTCATACCGGAAGGAACAGCTCCGCCGTCTGCAAGAAGAGGTCATTGACCTGGAAGATGTGAAGACCGGCGTATCCATTACCGACATGGGGCTGAATGACTTCCGCATGGATTTGGTGAACTATGTAAAAGAACATGGCGAGCTATCCCATGCCCCGAAAGGAATGCACGCCATTGTCGGGGCTGATCCAGAAAAAGGATGGGAGCCCGGAGCTGTGTTTGTTCTTCGCAATACCAACCACGGGGTCAACGTCGATGGCCACAACCGCCTACATCCATATTATCTGGTCTATGTCGGCCAGGATGGCGACGTGCGGCTTCAGCATACGGAAGTGAAAGCCATTCTCGATCTGCTTCGCTCGGCCTGCAAAGGCCAATCCGAAGCCGTCCCTTCGCTAACCACCGCCTTCAATCGGGAAACCAAGGATGGTCGGAAGATGGACGCCTACTCCCAACTGCTGGATCAGGGCATCTACTCCATGATCGACCATAAGGAAGAAAAGGATTTGGAAAGCCTGTTCTCCAGCGGAGGCACCACCGCCTTGCTGAATACCATCAGCGGGATCGATAACTTTGAGCTGATCGCCTTCATTGTCATCCGGGAGGAAGCATAGCGTGTATGCCTATCCCGAAAAGGCCATCTTCAACAAGGTGCTGCCCAAAAACCTGATCTACAAAGAAGCCCGACCGACCCGGAAGGTGAAGGATCTGTTTGTGTCGCAGGTGCAGGAGATCATTTGGAAATACAAGCTATCGCCCGACACCGTCAATCTGCCGAAAAAGGGTGGCTACACCGAGATTCAGGTGTTCGAGATTCAGCTGAAGACGGATGAGCTAGCTCCTGTCGTGCTGGCCACCATCGACAAGGCCATTCCATACCCGATCATCTTTCGGCTATATTGTGACGGTCAGATCAAAGTGGTGGCTGCTCACAAACGACCCGCCGCCGACGGCACAAAAAACTGGATTGTGGATGGGCAGTTTGAGACCGAATGGGTGGCCGTGGACAAAGCGGTTGGTCCGTTGCCCGTTGCTCTGGACATGAAATCACTCTACGAGCAAATGATGCTTCCAATCCTTGGAAGCCAGCCCTGTAACGGAGAGTCCCTGTCAGAACTGGTTCAACGGCTTGATCTGGTTCGGAAAAAGGAGAGGGAACGCCAGCTATTGGAAAGCAGGCTCCGCAAGGAAAAGCAATTTAACCGCAAGGTGGAAATCAATGCGGAAATCCGTACACTGTCCACGGAACTGGAGAAGATCCAGTAACGATTGATCAGGAGTTGAATAATGGAAAAACTAGACATGCAGACACCCAGCGGAGTGGAAATGAATATCGATAAGATTGCGGCCCTGTTCCCCAACTGCATCACCGAAGATCGAGATGAGAACGGCGAGGTGAAGCGATCCATCGACTTTGATCTCCTGAGGCAAGAGTTGTCAACCGACGTGGTGGAAGGTGTTCGAGAACGCTATACGCTTAACTGGCCGGGCAAGAATGAGGCCATCGCAACGGCCAACTCCCCGATCAATAAAACTCTCCGCCCATGCCCTGAAGAAAGCGTCGATTTCGACTCCACTGAAAACCTCTTCATCGAAGGCGACAACCTCGATGCTCTGAAGCTGCTGCAGGAAACCTACCTCGGCAAGGTCAAGATGATCTATATCGACCCTCCCTATAATACGGGGAAGGATTTCATATATTCCGATAATTTTACTGCCGACAAAAGTGAGTTTGAGCTGGAGTCCGGTCAGCGAGATGAAGAAGGAGGGCGCTTAGTCGCAAATTTGGAATCCAATGGGCGGTACCATTCCGACTGGTTATCCATGTTATATTCAAGGATTAAACTATCGAGGAGCTTGCTGAGCGAAGACGGGGTAATGCTAATTAGTATTGATGATAATGAAATATCGAACGTTAGAAAAATATGCGAAGAAGTTTTTGGCGAGCAGAATTTTGTAGCAAATGTGGTATGGCAAAAGCGCACATCACCCGATGCCCGAAAACCAATTAGTGCTGGTCACGAATATGTAATAATATTTGCCCGTAACTTTGAAGTGCTAAAGCCCTTAATCAATAAACTCCCGCTTACCGCCGAGCAGAAAAAAACCTATAAGAATTCGGATAATGATCCTAGAGGACCTTGGGTTTCTAGTGACTTCACTGCCCAGATTGGACATGCAACACCTCAACAATTTTATACAATCACCGCTCCGAATGGTAACGAACATGTTCCCCCTCCGGGGACATGTTGGAAAAATATTAAATCTGTTTATAAGCAGAAGTTCGATGAAGGCAGGTTTTGGTTCGGAAAAGATGGCAATGGTTTCCCCCGCCGCAAAACGTATCTTAAGGAAACAGAGGGAAGGACTGTTTGGACATGGTGGACAAATAAAGATGTAGGGCATAACCAGGAGGCAACAAAAGAATTAAAAGAGATGATGCAGCAGGCGAATGCATTCGATAATCCCAAGCCCGTTCGGCTAATTCGAAGAATGTTACAGCTGATGACATCAAAAGAGTCGCTTGTTCTGGACTTTTTCGCAGGATCGGCATCAACAGCTCATGCCGTTATGCAGGTGAACTCTGAAGATGACGGTCATCGTAAATTTATAATGGTTCAAATCCCGGAAGTTTGTGATGAAAAATCAGAAACTTATAAATCGGGATATAAAAATATCTCTGAGATTAGCCAAGAACGCATTCGTCGGTCCGGCAAGAAAATCAAGGAAGAGAATGCCACGACGGCTCCTGACCTGGATATTGGCTTCCGGGTGCTGAAGGTGGATTCATCGAACATGAACGATGTCTACTACACACCCGACCAGCTCGATCAAGACAACATCGACTTGTTTGCCGAACACATCAAAGGCGACCGTACTGCCGAAGATCTGTTGTTCCAAGTGATGCTCGATTGGGGGGTTCCGCTTTCGGCCAAGATCGAGAAGCAGACCATTGATGGGAAGACCGTCTATCTGGTCAACGAAAACGACCTGCTGGCCTGCTTTGACAACGGCATCAATGAAGGCCTGATTAAGAAACTGGCCGAACACAAACCGATGCGGGCCATCTTCCGTGATGACGCCTTCGAGAGCGACAGCCTGAAGATCAACGTAGACCAAATCTTCAAAGTCCTCTCACCCGGCACCGAAGTGAAATCAATTTAACGTAGACGATGCTTCCAGCTTCATTGCGCATGAACGAGGAGTTTAGGAACCACGGAAGAAACGAAGACCACTAAAACTAAGCAGGCTATTATGGACTGGCAATTTGATCAGATACAGGAGTTGAGAGAAGACGTTGATCTTGAGGCCAAGTTGGCTCTTGGAGAAAACGGCCAAGGTGCCCTCCCGAAGGATTTTTGGGAGTCCTACTCAGCTATGGCCAATACACAGGGCGGGTATATCGTCCTGGGTATTAAGGAGGAAAAGAAAAGTGGGAAGCTCGTTGTGGTCGGATTGCCCAATCCGGAGCAAGTGCTTAAAGCATTGTGGGATGGGTTGAACAATCCACAGAAGGCCAGTGCGAATCTCTTGTCGAACGAAGATGTGAAGGTTCGGGAGTTTGAAGAGCGCAAAATCATCCAGATATGGGTTCCGGAAGCATCTCGTTCGCAGTGCCCGGTATACATCAACGGGAATCCAATGAGGGGAACCTTCCGGCGCAACTATGAGGGGGATTACCGCTGTCCGAAAGAGACCGTAAACCGGATGTTGGCGGAGCAGGTCGAGGATGCACGGGATGCCCGTCTGCTGGAAGCGTACGATTTCAAGGATCTGGAGCTGGACTCGATTAAGGCTTACCGGAACCAGTTTCAGAGTCGACAGCCGGATCACCCGTGGAACGATAGCGAAATGCGGGATTTTCTTCGAAATATCGGGGCATGGAATGTAGATCGAAAGAGCGGAGTTTCCGCCCCAACGGTGGCCGGCGTGCTGATGTTCGGCAAGCTACGATCGATTCTTGATGCGGTTCCAAACTATATTGTTGATTATCAGGAGCGTCCGCAGGCTAAGGCAGAAAAAAGGTGGGTGGACCGGCTGACGACGGACGGTTCATGGTCGGGCAACCTGTACGATTTCTACCGGCAAGTGATCCGAAAGCTGCATAGCGAGCTGAAGGTTCCGTTCCAACTCAAGGGGGTTGAGCGGGTGGAAGATACTCCGGTTCATGTTGCCCTGCGTGAGGCTCTAGTGAATACCTTGATCCATGCCGATTATTCGGGTCGGGTTTCCGTTCTGGTGGTCAAGCGTCCCGACCTGTTCGGGTTCCGGAATCCGGGCGGGTTGCGAATCCCTTTGATCGATGCGAAGCGGGGAGGACTTAGTGACTGTCGTAATCGGAATCTCCAGAAAATGTTCCAGTTGCTGGGGGCTGGTGAGCAGGCCGGCTCAGGTATTCCTAAAATCTACGACGGCTGGAACAGCCAGCACTGGCGGCAGCCAGAGTTCATGGAAAATATTACGGCAGACCGGGAAGAGACGCTGCTACGGCTGCGTATGGTCAGCCTGCTGCCGAAGGCAACCGTGGAAGAACTCGGCATCCTTTTTGGACCGGCGTTTTACGAATTGCCTGACCCGCATCGTATGGCACTGGTTACCGCGGCTGTTGAAGGGAGCCTGACCCATGCCCGCTTGCTCGAAATGACGAATGAGCACCCTCATGATCTGTCAGGCGTCCTGCATGATCTGATTGAGCGGGGTATGTTGGAGTCGGATGGGACCGGAAGGGGAACTTATTATTTTCTGCCGGGTAGGCACCCGGTTGGAGGTGTGGCGCTATCGCTTGATGAACAGAGGGATAACATTATTCCGGAAGTCCAACGCAACGGAACCGAAGTTCAACATAGCGGAGCCGAAGTTCAACATAAGGCGGCGTTGGAAGAGATTGCCGCTCCTGTTGCTGGGTCAAAACGTGGCAACCGAAATGAGGTTGAGGCCGCAATCGTTGAACTGTGCAGGATTAAGGAGATGTCGTGCCAAGAAATTGCAACGTTGCTGTGTCGTACGGAACAGACGATCCAGAACCATTATTTAAACCGGATGTGCGAGGCGGGACTGCTGACCCCGAAGTTTCCCATTAAGCACCACCCAAAACAAAGGTATAGAGCTAAATAACAGAACTACACAACGTTTGTGTACCGTATGTCGCGAAATACGATACACAACGGGTTTAGAGAGTGACAGACGATACACAAACAGTATTTAGAGAATTTAGGCATGTAACGGGAATGTAACTGACATGCTGTGGTGGGTCCATAGGGTGTGTGTTTTAAATATATTTTAAAAATTGAACACAATATGTTGTGGTATGGCATGTCACTGGAAGTAGAAACGGACGAAGTAAATGAAGCTGAAATTTAAGAAACAAGACTACCAGACCGATGCCGTGAATGCGGTGGCCGATTGCTTTGCCGGCCAGCCTCGGCTGGAGGGGATCAAATACAAGGTCGATCCCGGTGTTCGGAAGAAGCAAGATGCTCGGCAGGTCGAGCTGGCCGTGGACGATGCGCGAGCTGGTTTTAAGAACCATGACTTACGGCTGAATAATCAGCAGGTTCTGGAAAACATCCGCACCATCCAGCACCGTCAAAACCTTCCGCAGTCGCTCGCCGTTGTCAGTTCCAAAGTTTGCCCGATCAACCTCGATGTTGAAATGGAAACTGGAACAGGCAAAACGTATTGCTATATCAAGACCCTATTCGAGCTGAACAAGCGCTATGGCTGGTCCAAATTTATGGTGGTGGTTCCGTCGGTGGCGATTCGTGAAGGCGTGTCCAAGTCGTTCGAGATTACGGCAGAACACTTCATGGAGGAATACGGCAAGCAGGCCCGTCCTTTCATTTACGATTCCAAGCAACTGCATAAGGTGGAAAGCTTTTCGTCGGACGGTGGCATCAACGTGATGATTATCAACTCGCAGGCGTTTGCTGCACGAGGGAAGGATGCCCGACGAATCTACGAGGAGCTGGATGATTTCCAATCCCGTAGGCCGATTGACGTGATCAAAGCCAACCACCCGATCATGATCATTGACGAGCCTCAGAAAATTGAAGGAACGGATAAAAAGCCGAGCAAAACCTTCGAGTCGCTCAAGGAGTTCAATCCGCTGGCGATCCTTCGTTATTCCGCTACCCATAAAAAAGAGCACAACAAAATCCACCGACTGGATGCGCTCGACGCTTACAACCAGAAGCTGGTGAAAAAGATTTCGGTTCGTGGGATTTCGGTCAAGGGTCTCAGCGGTACGAATGCGTACCTATACCTCGAATCTATTCAGATTTCGACCAAGGCTCCGGTGGCTCGCATGGAGTTCGAGGTCAACCAGAAGAGCGGGATCAAGCGGGTGCTCCGTAAGTTTGAAAAAGGCGATAAGCTCTATGAGTTGTCGGGCAATCTGGATGAGTACAAGGGTTTTGTCATTTCCGAAATCGATGCGGTTACGGATACAGTACATTTCACCAATGGCGAGGTGCTGGAGGCCGGAGACGCCACAGGTGACGTAAACGAAGCCACGTTGCGTCGGCTACAGATTCGAGAGGCAATCACAGCCCATTTCGACAAGGAGCAGAATCTATTTTATCAGGACATCAAGGTGTTATCTCTATTCTTCATTGACGCTGTGGCCAAGTATCGTTGCTATGAAGACGGGGCCGATCCCCGTGGTGAATATGCCCAGGTTTTCGAGGAAGAATACAACCGGGCTCTTGACGAACGGTTGCTGCTGGAGGATTCGCCCTATCAGCGGTATCTGAAAGGGATCAAGACGGAACGAACCCACGAAGGGTATTTCTCAATAGACAAAAAGAACAAACATCTGGTCGACTCGAAGGGTAAGGGAGAGGAGAAGCAGGCCGACGACGTGGACGCCTACGATCTGATCCTGAAGGACAAGGAGCGGTTGCTTTCGCTGAAAGAGCCGGTTCGTTTCATCTTCTCACACTCGGCATTGAGCGAGGGGTGGGATAATCCGAACGTATTCGTAATCTGCACGCTCAAGCATAGCGACAGCTCTATTCGTAAGCGTCAGGAGGTCGGGCGTGGCCTTCGACTCTGCGTAAACCAGCAAGGGGATCGCATGGACAGCGGCCCCAGCGTACACCAGACCAATGTCCTGACCGTGGTCGCCAGTGAAAGCTACAAAGATTTCACCTCGGATTTGCAGAAAGAAATCGGAGAATCGTTATCCGCTCGCCCGCAAAAAGCAGACCCAAATTATTTCATGGGCAAGGTTTTGATGACGCCGGAAGGCGACGTGACCGTAACGGAAGCGATGGCCAAGCAAATCTATCGCTATTTGGTTAAAAATGACTACACGGACGATGCCGACTCCATTACGAGCACATATCATGTGGCCAAGGAAAATGAAGCCCTGGAGGGCTTGCCTGAAGAGCTTGCTCCATATGCACAACAGGTGTTCAAGCTGATCGATAGCGTATTCAATCCGGCTGAGCTGGAAGGCATTAGTCAGAATGACCGTGGAGCCAAGCCGAACCCCCGCAACGAAAAAAACTTTGAGCGGTCAGAATTCCGTGCCCTTTGGAGCAAGATCAATCAGAAGGCGGCATACACCGTTCATTTTGATACGGATGAGCTGGTCAAGAAATGCACCTCGGCTTTGGAAAAAGAACTGCGGGTTACCAAGTTGACCTATACGGTTGAGCGCGGCGAACAGGACGGCATGATCACCTACGATGGTGTGAAAAGCGGGGAGTCGTTCATGATCAAAGAAAACCGCACGCAGGCGGTTTCCATTTCAGCCCACTCGGCAGTGAAATATGATCTGATCGGCAAGCTGGCCGAAGATACGCAACTGACCCGTGCGACGATTGCATCGATCCTGAAGCAGGTGAACAAGGCTGTTTTCTCCATGTATCGCACCAATCCGGAAGATTTTATCCGCAAGGTTGGAACGCTTATCAACGAGCAAAAGGCCACGATGGTCGTCGAGCACCTGTCATACGATCCTGTGGAGCAACGGCACCAGCTCGATGAAATCTTCACAGTCAACAAACACCCCGACTTCAGCCGGGCAGTGAAAGCCGACAAGCACGTTTACGATTACGTATTCTGGGACTCGATCAACGAAAAGAACTTTGTCGAGCAGTTGGACAAAAGTGCTGAAGTGGTCGTCTATTCTAAGCTGCCAAGGGGGTTCTACATACCGACACCGGTTGGCACCTACAATCCGGACTGGGCAATTGCCTTCAAGGATGGCGACGTCAAACACGTCTATTTCGTGGCCGAAACCAAAGGCTCGATGAGCAGCATGGAGCTACGGAAGATCGAGGAGTGCAAAATCGAATGCGCCCGTAAATTCTTCAAGGGCATTACAAGCGATCAAGTGAAGTACGACGTCGTCAACAGCTACAGTAAACTGATGGAGCTGGTGAATTAGGATTCAGTGTCCGACTAAAGGCACTTGGCTGGTGAAAGAAGCGGACTCCATCTGAACCCGCGAAATGACGCGCCACGAAGTGTCTTTTTCTTTTTTGGAGCAGAAGACGGCTTCTCAATGCCATTCAAAAAAAAACGTACGAGAAGACGCTAAGAATCCGTGTGCTTACTGTGTGCTTAACTCAGGATGAACAGATCATTCTGGTCGATTCTATACGGCTCCGTTCGCCACAAGCAATGCGCACGAAACACCTGTAAACATTGATCAAAGTACTGGTTTTATTGGGTGATATGACGGATTTCCTGTGTGCTTATATACGGATTAGGAATCCGTTGCTCTGTCCAGCTGAGCTACCGGGGCGGGAAGAGAAAGATGAAATATGAAGGATGAAACCTGAAAGGGGAATTGGTTTCTATTTAAAAAGTGAAATTGGACATCCAGCTGCCTGTCCCGCCGTAGCTTCAACGAAGCGAAGGGGGAAGCTTTTAGCGTCGGCTGGATCCCTTCTCTATGATGCCGGAGACCAGATGGGTCTGGTTGGGGTAAAGTGAGGGCGGGACGAATTCGCGACCCACGTCTTTCATGATCATGTGCCTAGCGCAGTTCTCCTGATGACCCCGACAATACACCTGTTTAAGCATCTCAACGGCCTTGGAGTCCACCGCGCCATTAACGAAGAAGGCACACGTTTCAATCAGCTCGCAATCCATAATAATCACTCCTCTTCGGCACCGCCGACCTAAACGAGCTCTTCTTCCCACTCGGAAAGCAGCTCTTCCACATGTGCGTAAAACTCGCGGAGTTCAAACGGCTTCTCCATGCAAAGGGTGGCACCGAGTTCTCGGGCGGCATGCAGGTCACCGTGCAGGCCCTCCCCGCCGGCACCGGATATGGCGAGAATTTTCTGTCCCGGGAACTTTTCTATCAAAACAGATATCAATCCAAAGCCATCCATCTGAGGCATATTGATGTCGGTGACGACAAGATGAACACCCTCGTCAGGTAAAACCTCCAGCGCATGCACGCCGTTTGAAGCTGACAGGACGGTATGTCCCTGCCTTTCCAAAGCTACAGTAAGTAGCACGACCATACTGATCTCATCGTCGACTACCAGGATGTGCGCCATATGCCCCCCCCCTCTTCCAGCATCATCCTGGTCATATCCAAAATGGCGGCGGCGTGTTGCACAAGGGGAAGAACTGTGGGATGTAGGACGTAACGGGGCGGGGTCGTAGACCGCATTGGGGCTTCAGCGTTAAACGCGGGCGATTGGGGGGAGCAAATCAAAATGGGTTTCGCGCGAATAGAGAATCAGACCGTGCTGAACCGCGAGTGCGGCAATCCAGATATCATTGGTTGGAATGGGTTTCCCCAGCAGACGGAGCGGGGCGAATACGGCGGCAAAATGGTGCGTTGTGTTTTCGTCGGGATAAAGCACCTGAACGCGGTCGGAGTTTAAAAACAGCGTTAAGGTTGGAAAAACCAGCAAGCCCTGACGCAGTCAGTTTGGAAACGTTTTGAGTTTCATCACAGAGGAAGGCGGGTACTATCAAGCCCATGAGCTTGTATTTTACTCTTCTGATTTGTGGTCTGTTCCTGATTGGCATCGAAATTTTTGTGCCGGGCGGCGTGCTCGGCATTTTCGGTGCGTCGGCGCTGATCGGTGCGGCGGTTGTCGGTTTTACGATTTTCCCACTCTGGCTCGGATGGCTCAGTGTTTTTATCATCCTCGCGCTGACGGGGCTGGCGGTTTTCGTCTGGATGAAATATCTGCCACAAAGCCCAATCGGCAAGGCGCTCTCGTTGTCGCAGAAAATCAACAAGAAGGATCAGGACGACTCCCTTTGGACGCCCGGCATGACGGGAACCGCGCAGAGCGAACTTCGCCCGGCAGGCAAAGCGACGATTGAGGGCCAGCACGCGGATGTGATTGCTGACGATGGAGCCTGGATCGGGCACGATGCCGCGATTGAAATTGTCCGGGTTTCCGGAAATCGAATTTATGTGAAGGAAAGAGATGTGGAAAGTGGAACGTAGAATGTGGAAAGTGATTTGTGTTGCCGTAGTACTCTTCGCGGCTCTAAACGCACAGGCGATTGAATTTGTTCAGACCGAACAGTTTATCAGTAGTGAAGGCGAAATCCTGCGGGAAGAAACCTGGGTTTCGGCACAGACCATCAATCTGAGCGGCGAGACCTCCAACGACCTGTTCGCGATTGCTTCAACGATCGACCTCGACGGCATCTTCCAAGGCGACACATGGGGGTGCGGCGACACCATCAGCACGCATGGGATATTCCGCAATGATTTGCGATTGATGTCACGCACGGCGCAGGTTTCCGGAACCCTGTACGGCTCGCTGGTCGCCGCAGGCAATACCGTTAAAATTGAACGAACCGCTATTCTCCATGAAGACCTGCTCTGCCTTGGAGAAAGCGTCGTCCTTGAGGGATCGGTGGATGGCAATGTGCGAATCATGGCACAACGAGTGACGCTTGGCGGACGCATTGGCGGAGATGTATTAATTGCAGCACAGGACATTGTCGTTCTCCCCGGAACCATCCTCAGCGGAAACCTGACCTACACCGCCCCCCAAGAGCTGGTACTCCCCCCCTCCGTCGTCCTTTCCGGCGAACTAACGCGTACATTTGCGGCCGTGCCGGCCCGACAGATTTTCAAATCGAACCTCGTTGGCCACTTCCTCTTTGGATTCGCCGCGCTGATCACCGGCTTGGTCTTCATGGGCCTGTTCCCGCGCTATACAAGCGGCTCCGCCATGGCCTTACGCAACTCACGCGGCATCTGTATGCTGATTGGCTTCGTTGCTCTGTTCATGCTTCCGGTCATCGCCTTCCTTCTGCTGTTCACCTTTATCGGAACGCCGCTCAGCATCCTGCTCATCCTCTTCTACCTCATCCTGCTCTATCTGAGTAAAATCGTCGTTGCCCTAGTGATTGGAACCGCTATCCTGCGGCGAAAAGAGTTTAACAAACGCACCGTAGCGGCCCCGTTAGCGCTCGGCCTGCTCATCATCTACGCCCTCACCAGCTTCGCCGTCGCCAGTATGCTGATCAACATTCTGGTCATCATTTCCGGGCTCGGTGCCCTACTGATCGCCCTTTTCAAAAAACCGGTGCTGGTCATCCAGACACCAAACGCTATCAATGAAATCAAATAAGGAGAAATAACATGCCAGTCATATTAGGAATCTTTCTACTCGTCGTAATCTTTGTTTTTGCAGCTATCATTCTGTCGGTGCTCGCAGCCTGGGTACAGGCCTGGGGTTCGGGCGCCTACATCAAAATGACGAGCCTCCTCGGGATGAAACTCCTGCGTAAAGTGCCGGTCATGTTGATCACCCATGCACGTATTCAAGCCACCAAAGCAGGGATCGACATCGACACCGACCTGCTCGAAGCCCACTACCTCGCCCGCGGCAATGTCATCAATGTCGTACAAGCCCTGATCGCGGCCGACAAAGCCAACATTGAACTCAGTTTCCAGCAAGCCGCCGCAATCGACCTCGCCGGGCGCGACATCCTCGACGCCGTCGCCACCAGCGTAAATCCAAAAGTCATCGACTGCCCCAACCCCGATAAAGGAAGCGCCTTCCTCGACGCCGTGGCCAAAGACGGAATCCGTCTACTCATCAAAGCCCGCGTCACCGTTCGCACCAACCTCGAACAACTCGTCGGAGGGGCCACCGAAGACACCATCATCGCCCGCGTCGGCCAGGGAATCGTCAGCGCCGTCGGATCCATGACCTCCTATAAAAACGTCCTCGAAAACCCCGATCACATTTCTCAGAAAGTTCTCGAAAGCGGCCTCGATGCGCAGACCGCCTTTGAAATTGTCTCCATCGATATCGCCGACGTCAGCGTCGCCGGAACCGCTAACACCGCCAACGTCGGTGCACAGCTTGAAACCGAACGCGCCGAAGCCGACAAAAAAATGCGTCAGGCCGAGGCCGAAGGCCGCCGCGCCATGGCGATCGCTCAGGAGCAAGAAATGCGCGC
>Ga0307990_1001518_pt1 | contig 19551 bp, 12 predicted proteins | sample EllFjometagen129_FD_203168 | JGI IMG/M metagenome (GOLD analysis project Ga0307990, IMG submission 203168) | Marine microbial communities from Ellis Fjord, Antarctic Ocean - #129 | ecosystem: Environmental > Aquatic > Marine > Unclassified | place: Southern Ocean | collected 2014-10-08
AGCACTGTAGATCCCGATTTTATCGGGATTGTCCGGTTGGAAACCGGACCTACGTTTACGAACAATATCTGTACTCCCTTATTTCCAAAACACGCAGTGTTTTTTTCTAAAGCAGTGATGCTTATCACACAATCAGTCAATGAGTGAGTAAAGCTTTCGCGCATCACTCTCAGCAAGTTTGGTTGCGGCTCCGCTGCTTTAGGCTGCAACCATACAAAATTCACCTTCGATCAAAATCGTAACGAATGTAAAAACAAAGCATTAGGACTAAAAAAAAGATTTCCAGTCTGAACATACGTTGATAATCAACGACTTACAAAAAAATACAAAATATAGTGGACAAACATCACAACAACCACTATATATAGATATATTCGAAGAAACATTATTGCTTTAAATATCACCATAATTTTTAAACGGACCACCTTCAGTATGAGTATTGAATCACTTCAGAACTATGTTTTCACATCAAAATATAGCCGTTATCTTCCCGAAAAAATGCGTCGCGAAACCTTTGAAGAGGCAGTTGAGCGCGTTATTGAAATGCACCGCACCCACTTTAATGCCAAAAACATCAACGTAGATGATCTGCTTGAGCACTGCGAAGGGGCCATCAAAAAAAAGATGGTTCTGGGCAGTCAGCGTGCTATGCAGTTTGGAGGCGAACCCATTATCAGGAAAAATGCACGCATTTACAACTGCACCACCTCATATTGCGACAGAGCACGTTTCTTCCAGGAGGCTCTCTGGCTGTTGCTCTGCGGTTGCGGTGTTGGCTTCTCGGTTCAGAAGCATCATATTGAAAAACTTCCGGGTATAACAGCTCCTACCGGTGCAACTGAAACTTTTGTAGTTCCTGACACAATTGAGGGCTGGGCCGATGCTCTCGGTGTCCTGCTCTCCGGTTACTTTGTTGAAGATCACCCCTTTCCTGAATTTGCTGGAAAACGGGTAGAGTTTGATTACTCCCTGATTCGTCCCAAAGGCCGTCCAATCTCATCCGGGATGGGACGCGCCCCCGGACCTGAACCACTGCAACGCAGCATGGTGCTTATTGCTGATCTGCTGAATCAGTGCATTGAAAAAGGCTTACCAAAACTACGCTCCCTGGATGCCTATGATATTCTGATGCACGCCTCAGATGCCGTCCTCTCCGGTGGCGTGCGCCGCAGTGCAACTATCTGCCTGTTCTCACCTGATGATGAACTTATGGCCAAATCCAAAACCGGCAACTGGTTTAATGAAAACCCGCAACGTGCCCGTTCAAACAACTCCGCTATTCTACTGCGCGACAGCACAACACGTGAACAGTTCTCCAGCCTGATGCAGTCAGTTAAAGAGTTCGGTGAACCAGGTTTTGTGTGGACCGACAATCTGGAGATGACCTTTAACCCCTGTGTTGAGATTGGACTTTATCCTCAGATAGACGGAAAATCCGGTTTTGCTTTCTGTAACCTGTGTGAGATAAACATGGGAATCGTCGATACCCCGGAGAAGTTTCAAGAGTCCTGCGAAGTAGCCGCTATCCTGGGAACGCTCCAGGCTGACTACACCGAGTTCAGCTATCTGGGCGATGTCAGCACTCAGATTGCCAAGCGTGGAGCACTGCTGGGCATCTCAATGACCGGCATGATGGAACATCCACAGATTGCCTTCAACCCCGAGCTCCAGCGGAAAATGGCAAAACATATTCTCAAAATCAATGCGGAGGTGGCGGCTCGCATCGGCATCAACACCGCCGCCCGCGCCACCTGCGTGAAGCCGGCTGGAACAACCAGCTCGATTCTAGGCACATGCTCAGGTATTCACCCTCATCATGCTAAACGTTATCTGCGCAGAGCACAGGCCAATGAGGATGAACTGCTGGTCGACTTCTTTAAGGCCCAAAACCCGAAAGCGGTCGAAAAATCGGTCTGGAACCCCAATGGTACCGATGTCGTACTTACATTCTGCATTGAAGCAAACCCGGATGCTATAATTAAAAGCGACCTTTGTGCTACTGATCTGCTGAGCAAGGTTAAGCTTACAAAAGAGAACTGGATCGATACCGGTAAACAGTTGGACCGCTGTGCAAAACCCTGGCTCAGTCATAACGTCTCCAATACAATCTCGGTCAAAGATGACGAGTGGGATACGGTAGAGGAGTACATCTACGCAAATCGCAAGGCCTTTGCTGGAATATCGCTCCTGCCGGACGGGGGTGACCTTGACTATCCACAGGCCCCCTTCTGCGAAGTGCTTAACGAAATGGAGATTGTTCAGACCTATGGCGTCGGTGCAGTGCTGGCATCAGGTCTGATTGTCGACGGGCAGCATGCCTTTGACGACAACCTGTGGGCTGCCTGTGATTGCGTTCTGGGGCGCGGAGAGCACCTCGAGGAAATAACCCCTAAAAAGTATCCTAAACGCGTCTATGAAGCAATCGAAGAGGTTCGTAAAGAAAAACTCGACTGGGTACGCCGCGCACACAAGTTTGCCAATAACTACTTCGACCGGGATGCTCTCAAAATGACCCGCTGCCTGAAACGTGTCAGCACCTGCAAGATGTGGGAGGATTTGACCCGCACCTATGCACCGGTTGACTACACCCAGCTCATCGAAAAACAGGACAACACTACCATCACGCAGACTATCGCCTGCGCCGGTGGCAAATGCGACATTCTGTAGAACATATTTTCAAGTGGATTGTCTGCATCCTGCAAGGCCTGTTAGAATTAATGCGGATTAAGAGGTTGTACTATGAGTGAAGCATTAAAAGAGCGGCATATGGCTAGCCGGGATCTTTTAACTGATTCACCCTCTTCAACCATTTTAACCAACCTCTACACGTGGGGCCTCAATATCTCCGGTAACCGCCAAGGTGCCGGTGGAGTCGGTGGGCTTCTATCGACAACCGTTTCAACCGCTTCGAGTTACTTCCCGCTCGCAGATGCGAACGGAAACATTACCGAATACATGAGATATCGGGCTACGCTGATTAGCTAATAAAAACCTGTGAAACCACAGGTGATCTGCGTGACCCAGGCACCATCGGAATATTCAAACATGCCGCCGATAAAGATATGCCGACATTTCGGCGATTAGCCGATAACGAACAGCAACTTGTTAAAAAAAATACCCATAGGCTTGATTTGTGTCTATCTAGCGAATTTATTCGCTTTTGTTATTGAACTCTGAATTCAGCTTTGGTAATATCGTCTCATGTTGGCGAAAGAATTCGCTAACGCCAATTACCACAAGGAGCAGAGCCATGCCTAGATTGCCATCTTCACAGCCGACTGAGGTTGAGTTGCAAATCCTTAGTATTTTATGGGAGCATGGGCCGTCGACAGCCCGTCAGATCCACAATCTGCTTGCTGAGAGTCGCGACACAAATTATTCCACAACAGTTAAGATGCTCGCGGTTATGCTCAATAAAAAGTTGGTCAAGCGGGATGAGAGGGTGCGGCCGCAGATATTCCGTCCAGCGGCGACCCAGGATCGTACTCAGCAGCGTATGCTGACGAATCTGGTTCAGAAAGCATACAATGGATCGGTGGGAAGTCTGGTGATGCAGGCACTCTCATCGCAGAAATCTTCAACTGATGAGCTGGCAGAGATCCGCCGTCTGCTGAATGAGCTTGAGGGAGGTGCCGAATGAGTGCCGTTCAGGATTTTTTCCAAGCTCTAATTTTTCAGGCTCCGTGGGTTGAACGTGTCGGTTGGACGTTGCTGCACTCGTTGTGGCAGCTCGCAATTGTCGGAGCATTATATGCCTTGGTTTCTGACATATTAAAGAAGGCAACTGCGCAGGTGTGCTATCTTGTTGCTTGTGTCGCACTAATTGCGATGATGTGTTTTCCGGTTGGCACCTATCTGTTCTTAGGTGACACTGACGATATGGGGTTGAGAGATTCTCTTTTATCAGCGGGTGTAGGTGATAAACCGGTAGCCATGATGAGTGAGTTGTCGGTAATGAGTGAGGTTCCGACATCGGAGACTCTTGTGATTGCGCCGATTGATGAGACTCCTGCTATCAAAGTTGATTCCATAACGGAGTTTGATGAAATCTTGCATGTACCTATTGCATTTTCCGCTAGACTTCGCCCGCTGATGCCGTGGATAACTGTTGGATGGTTACTGGGTATTTTTCTTTTATCTATGCGCCCTATTCTTGGATTGTTGCATGTCAGGCGACTACAGAGACACGGAATATCACCTCTCCCTGCTTCTTTGCGGAAGGCCGCCAAGCGGCTGGCGCATCGCCTTGGTGTCAAACAAACGGTGGAGTTCATGCAGTCGAGACTTATTGAAGTACCGATTGTGGCGGGCTATTTGCGACCGTATGTGCTCCTACCCGTAGCTGTGGTTATGGGTCTTTCTATAGCGGAAATTGAATTGATCATCACGCATGAACTGGCTCACATACGTCGCCACGACTATTTGATCAACTTGATTCAGACAGCCATTGAGACGCTGCTGTTTTTTCACCCGGCTGTTTGGTGGGTTTCCGGTTGCATCAGAAAGGAGCGTGAGCACTGTTGCGACGATCTGGCCGTTAAGGTTTGTGGTGACCGTGTTGCTTATGCTCGAACACTGGCGCGATTGGAAGAGGAACGTCAGGTTATGCCTGTAACGATCATGGCTGTGTCGGGTGGATCTCTTATTGAGCGCATTCGCCGACTGATCGGGCACACTACCGTTGTACGTACTCCCCGCAACATATGGCTGGCTGGGGTTATGATTACGCTCTCTCTCTGTATCGGTTTGTCCCTCGTTATGACAGCTTGCTCTGGAAATCCAGACGACTTTGACCTGAAAAACCCACCCGGCACTTATGAAAAGGGTGTCCGGATGGCGAAACCGGATCATTCGATTAAGGTTGGCGGATTGCGTTTTCAATTATCTGAACTCACAGAAAGCGATGACGGTTTTCTTCAGGCTGATCTTGGTATTGCAGACGGTTTTGAGGTGGAGCAGTTTCGTTTGTTTGACCATAAAACCAGAAAGCAATTCCACGGTAGCGATAGGCAGCGCCCCAGGCAACGCAGTCTGCAGTTCTTCGTTGAGCGTGTTGGTGCCACTGAGCGTATCCGCATGAAAGAGGCGGGTGGAATCTTCCCTGACAAGATTGACATCTGGCTGCGGCTGATTGAAAACCGCCCTGGAGAAACGCTCGTTCTTGCGGACAAAGTTGGGTCTTCGGTCATGGTTGGCAAGAGCAAAATTGTGCTGGTATCACTGTTTAAGGGGGTCATGAATGGGGAAACTGGGCCCACGGGAGATTTTGTGTGGGATTCTGCTACTTTGTATGACGAGGAATGTCGGACAACTGTCGAGCTGCATAACCAGGAGGTTCCTCTGCAGGGAAACTATGCAGTTGTTGCCGTGACAAAAGAGGGGCAACGACACGCGAAGTATTTTGGAGATTTTTCGAAAGTCGGGCGGGAGCCATTTACACTGGATATTTTCCGTAAAGATATTGATCACTTGGAGCTGGTTCCAGTCCAAACCGTTCACAAGTTTTTCTTCAACGGGGTGAAGGTGCCGAATTCACCTGAATCAACAGATGAAGATGTCAATATAGATGCAGTCAATACTCTGTCAATCGTCAGTACCTCGGGCCAACCGGTTGCTGGTGCGCGGGCGAAGTTTCTCAAGCATGTGCTAATTGATAGCAGTGTGGGCAAGTTTGTCACGGTCGGGGAGTTTGAAAGTGATGCGCATGGCAAGGTTACCATCCCAGACGTGGATGATCCCGAAGTCAAATCACTACGGTTAAGTGTTGAAGCAGATGGTTACGTCTCGCGTGACAGCTGTCATAGCCAGGATCTAAACAAGAATCCCAATGGCGAATGGTTTGTTGGCGTGAATGACGCTTTGCGCAATAGAACAATCGTCCTGCTCAGAGGCAGTGTCGTGACAGGCCGTGTGCTGGGACCAGATGGCAAGCCGCTGGCTGGCGCACCGCTCTCAATGACAACGGAGTGTGATTATGAAGATTACTGGCGTGGTGATGGCGCGTCACCCAACCGCACCGGCTATATGGTCAGCAATCATCTGCGTGCCATCTCGGATGAGAACGGCGATTTTCGTTTCGAAGGGGTCCCGGCCGGTCAGTTACTGATATACTACCCTTGGGAAGGTCCGATCCAGGGGGAGGTTGACAGCGGAAGATGGAAACAATGGACCAAACCGGGACAGAAATATCCGCAACCACCTGTTATAGATCGCGCTTGGGGCAAAGCCATAACACTGACCGAAGGAGAGCGAAGAGATGTGATTATTGTTGACCTCTCGAAATCCACTGCCCAAGTGGCTGGACAGGTTTTCGACGGCGCAGGAAACCCCGTCGAAGGTGCATCGGTCCGGGCTGTTTCCCGGCTTGAGAATGTCTCTAACCTTTCCTGGCCGGACTCCTTCAGTGGCGGACATGCCAAAACCGATTCCGAAGGATGTTTTCTTCTGAGCGGTTTGCCGCCGGGTAAAATTGGTATTCTCGCCAAACATGAACTTTTGACACCTCCAAAGCAGGCAGTTGAGATAGAACTGCAGAGCGGTAAAAAAACACCAGTGAAGCTTACCTTGACAGGAACACTGCCTGTTGTTGGTGACTATATCAGTTACGATAAAGACCCGGATCTTATGAAAGCACTTCAGTTTGATCGTGAGTGGGCTTATGAAAAGAATAAGAAAAACGCAGATCGAGATAAGGCAGTCGAGTATTATTTGAAGTATTTGAAAAAGGAGAACATTCCATCGCTTCAGCGGGCTAGAGTATATGTTCAGTTGGCAATTCAGTACACCACGCTTTCAGATCCGCAAAAGGGGTATGAGCGTGATCCAAATAAGGCTGAGTCCTATTTAGATGAAGCCCTGAAACTTGCGCCAACGCGCATTTCAAGAACAACTATTCGTGCTAGAACTTTGCGGTGTTCGCTGGGCTTGTACTCCCGCGAAGAGACTTTTAATAAACAAATAGAGGTTTATGAGTGGCTCCTGTCCATTGATGAGGCTGCGATTGAGAAGCGGGCCTTTCCAATTAAACTAAGGATATCAATCAGGAACTTGATCAATGGGGTCAAACATAGCACCGCAATTAATGCGGTCGCCATTGCGAAGATGTTGCCGGACGGAGAGGTCAGGTTGCGAAAACTGGTGGAAGATTATCCTGGAACGGCTATTGCTGAAGAGGCACTGAAGAGGCTTCCTATGCAAAATAATCAGGATAATCCACTGGAGTCCGTACCACACCTGCTTGAGAAATACCCGTCGTCAATGTTTGTATCCGGGCTTCTCTTCGATGCCTGGAGAAATGGACTTCTCACCCCGAAACAGAAACAGAGGGTTGCCGAGGGAGCAATTACCAGTGTCGCCTTTGAAGACCGGATCACCGCTTTCCCGGAGGGAACGCGTGAAGTCACACTGGATATTAAAGGGGGTTTTATGGAGAAGGATTGGGATCCGGTGCGGACACCGCATGTTCCATGGGATATCCTGGATGCAAAGGTGGGTGCGGATATCGACAGGATGAGTGTCGAAATCCTGGGAGGAGTCGAGGGAAGTAAAACCCAGTGCAGCAACGAGCATTTTCTGAGACTTCCCCGCGATCTCAAACCGGGTAACTATGTATTGAATGTCAATGTCGGTTTTTCCGAGAAGAATGGAGACTGGAAAGGCCGTGTGAAGCGGCAGGTTGCACTTGTTATTATGCCACCACCTGAGATGTTTCGTGAAAAACTGGAAGTGATCATCAGGCGTATTGGCGAATTGAAGGATGATTATCCCGAGTTGACAAAATTCAATGCGAATGAAATCATCGTCAACATGGTGTCCTTGCCCGCGAACCCATATCATCTTGGTTTTGAATACAACCACAACTTTGATGGTTGGGATAATAGCAGCAGACAACCTAAAATCAGCGATGGTGGATGTCACATCAACGTCCGCTTCGCTTCTCGCGACAACCCTTCAGCCATGAGTGCGATATCATTGCCACGCTTCGGGGATCTGGAAGCCCGTTATCTTGTAGTGGCTCCAAAAGGGCAACGGGGAGAGAAGTTGCGTCAGGCAGTAACAGAAATCATCAAACAGGCGTTTGGGAGGCGTTGGACCCGAAAGAATATGCCAATGTGGGGGGTTCCAGATAAAGGGGTGCGTTTGTCCCTGGCAAATATAAAGACAATTGCGGGACGTTCGGATTGGGAGCACCCTGTTCTGCAATTGAGTTACGAAGCCTGGAATGCGGGATCTTACTTTTTACACCTGCCTGAAAACGGGTTGGCTCATCAGGTGGAAGTGGATGGACAGTGGTACGAGTGGGTCGAACCACCTGGTAAAGCCTATGTGTCGAAGCGTGGTGGAATATTGCTCGATTTCGGGCCGACGGCGCGGTGGTCGCGGGGAATTGACCTTGCGGGCAATTGGCGAGCCATTCCGAAAGACAAAGAGCAGGAATACGCCACCAGACGTTATGGCGGTGGTTGGTTGGTAGACAACGAAGATCACGGTAAAGAGCTGGTGCTGACTCAGGGAAAGCACAAGATATGTGTCGCCATCATCTGTCCCTCGGCACGAGCACCTTTCCATGGGGTCATCCGTGCGGTCAGTTACAGCAAGGAAGTGGTGGTCAAGACTCCCGCCGCAGAAAAGTCATCTGCTTTGACCGAATATGCAGGGATTTCGCCATACATGCTCCCCATCCTTGAAGCCATGAAACAAGATGTCCTCAAGCTGGCTGAAAAATATCCCCAGCTGAAACTAGCAGAGAAGGTAGAGGTGAAACAGGATGGTCTGACTCGTGCACTTCAGGAGACTGTGCGTCGGACTTACGAGAAGATTGGTCCGCTCAACCGTCAGGCTCTGGCTGACAGCCTCCCCGACACAGTAGAGCAGGAGCGGGACCGATTACTAGCCGAGGCGGATGCGAAGATTCGCAATGGCATCTTGGAATTAGCCAAGACCTATCCCCTCTTGAAGAAGGGTCAGTCTTGGGAACGCATGCATAAGTCTTCCAAACCGGGGGGGATTGGCATTCACTGCCGTCGTCAGAAGCAAGGCAAAGGACGTACAGATGCGAAGCCATTTCCGCCTGAAGAAGCTTTCAGTGTTCTCGTTGCGATCATACAACCTCCGGATAGTCCCGAGCAGTTGGCTTTATTTCCGTCATATCCCCGCCTAGGGCTGGTGAGTCAGGTGCACACCTCTGCGGCAGAGCCGAAATTAAATAAGGCACTAAAGAAACTTGTCGCGGATGCCTTGGCTCCTCTGGCGGAGCTGGAGAAGCAGTCCAGCATGAACTGAAGCAGCTGAGGGCTCGACGTTCCGGAAAGACCTCAACCATGCCCGGCGGGCCGGGCCAACGGAGAAGAGAGCATTAGTAGCTATTTTCTCAACTTCTGTCACAAAAAACAATAAACTTAGGAGACCACCTTCATAAGTTGTTGAGAGAAAGCAACTAAAGCAGCATTTAGAATAGCGGTCAACTCTCAACCTTTTGAGATGGGAAAGTAATATCAGCACTGTAGATCCCGATTTTATCGGGATTGTCCGGTTGGAAACCGGACCTACATTTACGAACAATATCTGTACTCCCTTATTTCCAAAACACGCAGTTTTTTTTTCTAAAGCTGCGGCGGCCAACACACAAGGGGATATTTAGAGAATATGGGCCCGTACATCACAAGCGCTTAGTTTGGTTGCGGCTAAAAGCAGCTTTAGCTAATATGTTGAGAAAAATTAAATATCTTGTAATAAATAGTTGATGGCTGACGTATAAGAGATGTAGTTTGTTTCAGGATCAACGTTCATACAGAAGGGAGAGATGATGATCGAGAGCAGCTGGAAGTTCGCTATAGGCCTTGGGTTGATCGGCCTCGGGCCGTGCATTTTCGAGGCCAACACTCCATCGGGTGACATGATCTGGGAGTGGCCATCCTTCGGGGCCATAGTCTTGATCATCGGAGTCATCCTTGTCGCAAGGAGTATTGCTGACAAACCGGGCGGAGCACGAAAGAACGAAGACTGAGAAACACAAAGAAGCCCTCGTGCAATGTGGCAGGCTCGAAGTCTATGCGTTCAGCAATCTTAAGCCAGCCTTTGAATCCTCATTGGGGGCAATTAATATTGAGTACAATCAAAAGTATCCCAATTCAATGTTACTGACTGCATGGGATGGCAACAGTTTAACGATTTGGGCCTCTCCTGATAGGTCTTTAGTCTGGGAGAAACTTATTCAGAAGTACGACACATTACATCAGGAAAACTGAGAACAAGCGGTTGCTAGGGATGGCTCGTGCCTCACCGCCCCAGATCCGTAGCGTTATCAGAGGAAGATTATGAAGACAAGTATGTTCATATTTGCAGTGCTTGGCCTTTTCTGCGCGTTCACTGTGTACGCTGGTGAGGAAGGCTTGAAGCCGGGTTTGATCGGAACATGGTGCAAACAACGCATCCAAGAAGAAGATCACGAGGACTACATAAAGCTACAGGCCAATGAGAAAGATGGAGGAGTATCATGCCTTCAAACAGGCCGGTGCCCGTTGTCTGAATGCACTGGTCCGTATGGACGCGAAACAATTCGGTCCGAGACTCGCGTCAATGAGTTCTGAATTGGGTGTGATTATGGATGGACCGAGTATGTGGCAGGTATCTCTAACGAGAGCGCTGGACGCGTTGGTGACGGACAAGGAGCCAGCACTAGTGAAGCAGATCGAATGGGCGAAAGAAGCAATCGCAGACTACAGAGGTCTGACCATTGGGCCGCAATCCACAGTCAGAAGGCCGAAGCAAGAGGACTAAACTAAACCGAGGTAGCGTGGCGGTGCGTTACCTCAAACGTTAGACTTGGAGAGATATCATGCGAAAAAGAATAACTGCTGCTCTATTGCTGATTGCTTTCATCTCTTGCACATGTGAGGTCTTTGCAGAGACCATTGACGTGCGTATTCGAATCCGCCAAAGGAAGACCGAAGAGAAAACAATCACGCGGGAGAACCTGATAAAAATTCAGCAATTTATCCTCAAGCAGGGCAAACGTGAAACATACAGCAGTATGTACAACAATAATCCAGCCTCTCAGACGAAGAACTACCGATTCTATCTCAATCCCGATACTGGGCCGCAAATGAACAACTGTGACCCCAAGAAGTCCAATTTCCACTATCTGACAATTCGAAAGGTTGGTGGAGGCAAGAATCAATACCGAACCGTTGAATTTCTAAACAAACACTATGTCTACATCACAGCGAACTGGCCCACGGAGGATCTCACCGTTCGGCAGGTCCGACAGTTCGTAGTAGATGCAATGGAAGAGATCTTAGCTGAGATCAAAAAGAAGGATGCTAAATAATCGGGGTATTGATTGGAGGGGCTTGTCAGTTTCCGGGCGACCAGAAGTAGGCGACTAAGAGTGGCAACTAAGAGAGGAGGAGACTCGGGGTAGGATCGAATGGTCGGATATCGTTTTACAATTCTTTTACAAACAAGAAACGAAAGGGGAAAACAGATGAAAAGAATAATCTTACCACTCGTCTTTGCGTCGACGCTGGTTGTATCCGGAAAAGAGGTTGAGCCACAGCACCGGGTCGAAGTAATCGCGGCGTACAAAGCCGATGCGGCTGAAAAACTGAAGGCATCTGTGGGTGGTGAGTGGAGGGTTGCGAAAAGTGAACGATTCCCAGGGGTAGGACGTGAACTATGGTGTGAGTTCACGACTTGGTACGGGGTCAGCGTGGCGTATGCTGTTCTGCCATTTTCTTCATCGGATGGACCGGGGCAGTCTAAGCTGAAAAGCTTCCGTGCCCGTTGTAGCGCTGCACTGGACGTGATTGCTTCCGATGATCGCTGGACTGTTCTGGCGGGGGTATGTCATGAAGCTGACGTTACGAGCAAAGTCCTTCAGGCGCTTGACATGAAGATGTCAAAGGAAGCCGAGAAACGGCAGCAAATGGCAGCTCGTGGCAATTGGCTCGACTTCCGACTAGCGGTTGCTAAGCGCAACCTGTTCAACAGAATCATTCGAAGCGGACCGAAATCACATGACAAACTTCCGAGCTCATCTCAGATTTCGGATTACAGGAAATTAATGGATCGGAAGGGGCCTAATGGCGGTCGGCACCGCGGTGATCCCTACCAATGGTTCTGGAAGTTGGATATGTGTAATTCCTCAACGGCCATAGTGCGTACAAAATCTCGGCATGGTACAGAGTATCTCTTGTTAAGCAACAAGCCGGAAGAGGTATTACTTAACGGTTCTGCCTGTCCGCGTCCATGGTATCTGAAGCGTGTATATAAGACCGCGAATAAGAAGGGAAGGTTTTCCATCACTCTGGAACTCGATGAGAGCTCCACTCTTCGCTTGAGTAAGTTAGTCAAAGACCGGGAAGGATGGCCGCTGGCGGTACTTTTTGATAACTCCATTATGGTGCTGGTGCGTAACGCTCACGAAAAGCCAAATGGTCGAATCGTCCTTACCGGAGGAAATAAAGGATTCGATATCAAAACAGCCGAGAAAATTATCAGCTCCCTGTCAGCTTGTATGCTGCGGGAAAGAAAAACCGGCGGAAACTATGGGCGAGACAAAGTAGCAGAGAAAACAATGGTAATAAAGGATTGCCGGCAGACGTATTACTATTGAAACTGAATTTAGAAAGGATAAGATGAATACTACAGAGAATATATTACAGAAGATTGCTCTGCTTTTGGCTATGGTGGCTGTTGTGCAGGTAATGATTTTATTAATACCCGCAAAAAATTTACATAAACACGTTAACACTGAAACAAGGAACAACTATGCAGAACATTAATACATTCATTGCCGTCGTAGCTATTCTTGGCTGCATTTTACTATCGGGGTGCGCAAGCTTGAGCTTGTTCAGCAGTCCGCATACTCACTATCATGGAACCAAAGAGATAAATGACAAACTGCTGACGCTGGATCAGAGGGTTAGTGCTTTAGAGCAGAATAAGTAGCACGCAGCGTAGGTGTGTATCTCAGTCGGGTTGTGCGATTTTGCCAAATTAACTCCGAAGGGGTGTAATTATTGTAGTAGGGAGGCACGAAATGAGTGCAGTTCAATCATTTTTCAACTATGGTTTTTTACAGACGGAGTGGGTGGAGCGTGTTGGCTGGATGTTGCTGCATTCGTTGTGGCAGCTCACAATTGTCGGGGCATTATATGCCTTGACCTCTGTTATGTTGCGCAAACGCGGGGCGGGAGTGTGCTATCTCAGCGGATGTGTGGCATTATTGACCATGATTGCCTTTCCATTCACATGGGCAGCTGGCGATGAAGGCGATAAAAGCGTAGAGGTGCCTCCGGCAATCCAGATTGCTGACTCCCAGATGTATATCTCGGCAAACCCGATTCAGGCCTATCAGCCAGTTGTGTTTCAATACGAACTGACCCCTGAAAATAAGCAGCGAATCAAAAAGGCATTGGAACCCCGTCCAAATACCGGCGAGGCAGTTGAAATGAGTGACGAGAAGGCAAACTCTAAAACTTCATGGGGGTCATGGGGAGAAGGAGAGGTGAAGATCACACGCTTGGTCACGGTGAAGCAGGGAAAGATCCTGTTATATAGTCAGGAAAATGATGTCACAGCAGAGACCATTGACAAGCTGAGTGTTTGGAGAACGACCTCCGATCAATGGTCGAACGAAGTTGTGACAGCGAAGAACATATCGTTTTCTGTCGATTACTGGCGCTATTGTAAGAAAATTTCGCCAGAGGGGGAAAAATATATGGGTGTCACAGCCTGTACGCTTGGTAATAACAAAGCGGTCCCTGTTGTCGGTGCTGATTGGGAAAAAGCGGTTACCCAGGCATTTCCTGATTGGAAAATCGTCGATTCCGGGTGCTATGCACAAGCGGATATCGGTTCTGCCAAGGCCTCACGGATATTGCTGGAAAAGGTACGGCGTGAGTACATCTCGCCGGAACTCATGCAGCAGCGAGCGTCCATCAATGCGCCTCCCCCGGATCAGGGCCCCGGCGACCCTACCGCAACATCAATTCATATATTGAGATTAAAACATTCGACCAACGTTCCAGTTTGCCAAAGGACGCTCGCCGCAAGTTGAGCTGGACCGAAAGAGAGGATACCGAGGGATTCTTTCTGAAAACGGTTGATCTGGGCAAGGGGATCGGTCGTCACTGGTTTGTGCGGACAACCATTCCGCGCCAGCACACGTTGCGCACTATCGTGGATTTAAGGTTGGAAAGTCTAAAATCGATGCTATTCGCCGCATCGGTCGGACACTGCTGATCGAAATGGGGTCGGATGCAAAACCGCTGTTACGGAAGACCGTCGATAATTTTGAATATAAGAGCGAGAGAGATGTATTCGAAAAGATATTGAATGAGCTTGCGCTCAATCCCGTGTGGGGAAAGGCCGTTGAGATTGATGTAGTGCTTTTTGAAAAAGACTCATTGTGTAATGAAATGAGACGCAAAAATCCAACGTGGAATATAACCATGCGTCTAGAGGAAGCGGGCAAACCGGAACGGGGCGTGGTTGTTTCCTGCGAATGGAGAACGCCCCTCCAACAAATAGACACTGATGTCAGTTCGGAGAAAGCGGACAGACCTAAGCCGATGCGAATTTTTCAGATTCCTGTCCCTCCCTCGGCGACAGTTGATTTTTCTCCATTGCAGGGCAAGGGCATCCGCTCGTTGATCGTGCGGGAAATCCGAAATACCGGATTTTTCAGGATGAAGAATTCTGTCACCAGCTACGTACCGCCGCCCCCGCCAAGCAGGATCACGGATATATCCGAGCTTCGGGGTATGCGTCTGGAAAAGCTTTCATTGGTTAACCTGGGAGTCTCGGATTTGAGGCCACTCAAAGGCATGCCCTTGCGGACCCTCACCCTTGATTGGACTCAGGTCTCAGACCTCTCCCCTCTAACATCATGCCCGCTACAGGAACTCAGCGCCTTTCAGTGTAAAGAGCTCAAGGACATCGAACCACTCTCAAAACTGAAACTGGTACGTCTGAATCTAAGGTACACGCACGTTCGTGACATCTCGCCGATCAAAGGCATGACCTCGTTGGACTTTCTCGATATATCAAGCACCGATGTCAGGGACATCAGCGCCCTCAAGGGGATGAAATTGCAGGAGCTGAAACTGCCCGCCCACATCAAAGATGTCTCCATCAAAGGACTCGAGCTTCAACAGCTCCAAGCCCCAGGTGTGCGCACTTCATCGGTCAACTCCCCCGGCCCAAAAATGAACCTTTCAATCCCCGCGATTAGCGAAAACAGCAAAGCCGACGATAAGATTCAGAGCGAGCTCTTTAAGGCACTTTCCAACCCTACGGCGTTTCAGGGGCGTTTTAATTATAACGAGCCGTATAAGAGCAAGGCGAAAATAATCAAGGAACTGTTGCGCCAGGGGGCAGATGTTAATGGGCGCGATAACACCGGTGTTACGCCGCTGCAAGTGGCTGTAATCAGCTCAGGTCACGAAGAAGTGGCCACACTTCTTGAAAATGGTGCCGACTCCTCCATCAAAGACAGTGAAGGCTATACTGCGTTACATCTTGCCTGCCGCGTCGGCGGCAATAAATTTGCTCGCGAGATTATCGAGTTGCTACTGAAACACAAAGCTGATGTCAATACAAAGGGAAAGAATGGGTACACGCCACTTCATGTTGCAGCCGAGTGCGGCAATTTAATGGCCATTCGTCTTCTTGTTGCTGCAGGTGCCGATCTGGAAGCTGGAGAGTCGTACGGCTGGACGCCGCTGCATCGCGGCGCTTACAGCGCCGATGTGGTCAAACTGCTGCTTGAAATGGGTGCCGATGTGGATGCCAAAACAGCGAAGTTCAACTACACAGTGGAGCAACTTGTAACCAAGCCGATGTTGGCAGAGGATCGGACAGAAGTAGTGAAAATTATCAAAGCCCATCGGAATAGGACAAATACGAACAATACCGTCACAAAAAAATATCCTCCGCATTGGTGATAAGCGAGAAATCAAGTCCCTCAACCGCTGTTCTTTTTCTGCATTCCAGCATCCACAGTTCAACTGAAGAATCACCGAGGTATAGGGAATCACCAGATCGGTCTTGAGCAGGAACACGTTATACATTTTGGAATCCTCATCCAAACGGCCGATGATGTCCTCGTGGAGCATCACCTGCCGGCCTTTGAACGATGCCTTGAGGCGGGCGCGGTATTGGCCACACCGGGTGCCATCTATCTACCACTGCACGGTTAATACCTCTCCTGCCTCGACAGGCACTAATTCTTCAAAAACAACCACAGCCTTTTCCTTGCACCGCTCAATGTGGCAGCGAATGGCTTGGCCTGACAACGTCGCTGTGACCGGTCCGTTGCTCGACACGTCCAGGCCCAACGTCTTTATCTTCACCTCGCCCCATTTTACGGCCACGTGAACTCTGTCGCCATCTTCCTGGACAAAACTTCCCCATCCACCGGCTGCGGTGAAGGCGCACTTGAATGTTTTCCCAGCGCGGACTTTCGGGGCAAATCCGAGATGGCCCTTCGGACCGTGCGATTCGTAACCGCACGCTGCGAGATACGCACCGTATGAGGCCATCGAGCGCGAGTAGTGGTCGCTGCACTCAATTTCATTGTAGGGGTTGCGCAAGTGCGCGTCATAGCGATCATGGATCGCACGCCCGACGGACATACCCTCCTCGACCAGACCCTCGGCAATCATATGCGCGGAGGCCTGCCATTCGAAACCGGTCATGCATTCATTGAAATACATAAACTGCCAGGCCTTGAGCCACTTCTCATTCAAGCCACCTTTCGGCCACGAACACATGATCAGGCCCTTGTCATCATCAGTTGCATACCAACGGCCGCGTTTGAAGGTATCGCGGAATCTTCCGATATTCGGTACAAAGTTGTACTTGTATAACGCTGCCAGCGAGGAGCGTGTCTTTTTTGCATCAAACAGGTGACCCAATCCGACCTGGTGTGCCCAGGACTGGCCAAACACCTGATCGATGTAACAGCCGGTCCCCACAGCGACATTGTCGATGTGTTTCGGGTCGAGCTCGTGAAAAAAGTATTCGCCGTTGTAGAGTTCCATAATTGTCTGCGCCCCTTTTGTGGCAATCGCATTGCATTCCACAGCAAACGCCGCATCACCCATCTCAGTTGCCATCGCTTCGCCAGCGCGCAGAGCTGCCAGGTAGAGAGATGCCAGAAATGAAATACGTCCGTACCAGGCCGCATCGAGCGTGTTATGCTGCGCACCCTCGAGGATTCCATCGCGATTTGTGTCACGCTTGATCATGAACAGGATGGCCTTCTTGATATTCGGCCAGGTCCGTTTCAGAAACGCATTATCTTTCGACATCTGGTGTTCACGGTAAGCGCCGAGAATACGTCCACACTGGCCGTCGTCCGCAGGACGGTTCGCACTGGTTAGAGTCGACCGCATTCCTATACCGCCATCCTTATGCAGGGCGATGCCAAAATCGACCTCCTCTCGCTGCCGACGTTCGACATCCGGGAACAGCCGACCGGGAGCTTGCGCATAATGCCAGACATGAGTGCAGGTTCCATAACAACTGCCTATCCCTTCCCAGGCCCAGAAACGTCCATCCCTGAAACGGTAAGCTGTTGTGGTTGCAAGAATAGAGGTGTTGGCCATGGTTTTATCAAGGAACCAGTAAGGCAGAGAAGAATCATACCAGGTATCCCGCCACAAGCGCGTTGTTCCAAAAAGGCGGTCCCGGTTCTTGCTGATATAACGGGCAACAGAGAGAGCGCCGTCAAAACGAGATGCATATTCCCGGCCCACATCCTTCATCTTGTTGACTGTCAGATTCGGAAAGTGCCAGGTAATCAGAAAGTCCACGGTCTCTTCACAGCCCGGTTTGAGTTCAATCCGTTTTCCAACAGCGCCCGGCAGATTGCCTGTCAATGACGCAGATGCTGCCTTCACGTCATTACCCGCGGGAAGCGGATCACAGGTATCCGCAGAAACCAGCAAATCGTCGCCTCTCTCATTCAGGACAGTCAACGTCATTGTTCCGAAATCAGGAAGTTCTGTAATACTGCCTGTTTTAGTCTCCTTCGGCTTGTCACTGAAAACAACCTGGTCAATGCCTATATTGCCCCATCCACCTGTGTGATTGTCCAATACCTGCAATTTCACTTTTTTACCCTTCAGCGCTGTTGTGTTCAATGTTTTCCAGCTCATCAGGTTATTGTTGTTCCCACTGACCGATGTGATCGTTTTCCCGTCCAGGAGGACTCTGACACAAGTTGTGTTTTTATGGCTTCCGCCGCCGACAAGGACATTGATGTAAGAACGCTCTACTTTAAACGCGGGAGATGTAAGGGTTCCTACTGCACCGTCTTTAGCACCGGTGTCGACTCCGGGCGCGGAAGAATGGGAGTTTACAACGCATTTTCCTTCTGCTCCGAGATTGCCCTGATATGAAGGTATGTCAGAAAGAAGTATGGGGCCATCGCCAAAAGCAGTTCCGGTTAAGGTCCAGTTGCCATAAGTCTCTCCCTCAAAAGTTTCGTAAACAATATCCTTTTGCGGATCATTCTTCTGTTTGTATTTTTTTGATTCACTGGCAGAACATACGAGGGCAGTAAAATCTTTCTGCTGCCTGATGGCGTTTTCACGGCTACCCATGTGAGTTCGACCATGATTCAAGCAGATAGGATTTTTCATCCATCCAAAAATATCCGCAGTTACCTTGGAGGTGCCATTATTGCGGATTTTATACGACATTACTGTTACGGGCAGGGATGAATCCGCCGTATTCAAAGGAATGAAGGGCGAGAATGCCTCAAGCGTCACCGACAATGGAGAGGCCTCGTCTTCATACGTAACCAGACCTATCGGGTATTGGCCCGTGAATGAGACCTTGCCGAATCCATCCGCATCCAGTGTGCGCAGCTTGCCGTCGACCCGCAACCCGAAGTTCTGCTCAAACGGGTAGGTCCTCGGCGCTGGCTCAACGTAGTTGCATCCATCGCGATTTTTTATATTCCTGCCCTTGTAAGTGATGGTCCGCGGCACAATTCCTTCCCGGTCATCATTCATCACATTCCACAGCCAAAGCCGCCCATCACCGCCAAGGTAGACCGTGCCGGCGAAGAGACCACCCACCGGCATGCCAATATGGTCCAGCGCGTTGCGCTCGCTGTAGGACTGGGGTTTACCCCGTGCAGTCAGCGACCGTATCCAGGCCGGATTCAGACCCTTATCGACCGGAATTAGTTCCGCATACTTGCCGATGACATCGGCCTCCGGAACCCCCGGCGCACCGTATGCATTCGCGCCACCGGTACTAAGCATCGCCGCACTCATCCCACTTACTTTTAAAAATTTACGTCTATTCATAATATGTTACTTTCGTGTTGAACTGGATCATCCAAAAATTGAGCATTTTCACATCAAAAACGGCTCAGTTTATTCATCGGTCCTTACGTATACCGCGCACCCGAAAATCAGACTTCCTTACCTCACGGATTTAGCCTGACACCAATTCGTAACGCATACGTAAATTTGATCCAGGATAGATTGTCTCTGTCTCATTAAGATGCTTCGCAAGTTCCTTTGCTGC
>Ga0307990_1001520_pt1 | contig 19540 bp, 14 predicted proteins | sample EllFjometagen129_FD_203168 | JGI IMG/M metagenome (GOLD analysis project Ga0307990, IMG submission 203168) | Marine microbial communities from Ellis Fjord, Antarctic Ocean - #129 | ecosystem: Environmental > Aquatic > Marine > Unclassified | place: Southern Ocean | collected 2014-10-08
TGCGTCATGATTGTGTATTCCTGTTATTTCCAGATGTAATAGTATCGGTGTCCCCCAGATACCAGAGTGCCGCCCGTGTATTTCCTATATTGAAGATTTTCCCATTGGCTTTCAGCTCCTTAATCAACCTTTGCACCTGCCCTTTTGATAAAGCAGGAAGTACCTGCATAAGCTCCTTAAGCCTGCTTCCATCATCGTTGTTTTCTTTTATATGTTTAATAAGTAAAGCCTTGTTTGTTTTTCGATCCAGCCCTTTCTTGCGCGTGTATGAGCCTTTTTCGTCAACCATGTCATAATACTGGCGGCTGAGGATATATTTGACTCCACGGCCGCGGCCATATCGCTCTATAACCCCCTTGTCCACAAGTAACTGCAAACGATTTTCAAACTTTTCCGGCACCTTCTTCTCTTTATGTATATAGTCCAGCAACAAAAAATCGTCTGTACTGAAGAGTTCTAAAGTCTCCCTCCCCACCTTGTCAAGAAATTTCAAAAACCGTGGATCCTGTACTTTTCCATTCAGATTAAGAACGACCTGATATTGATCTGTACCTGTAAAATCGGGTGTTGTTTTGCTTTCTTTTATACTCAATTCAAACATCAAGTTCATGCCCTGACCTGAGCGTTCCACAAGACCACACTTGGCAAAAATATCCGCGATGCGCCGGTTGCGTGGCAATTGACGGTCAAGAATATTCTTTTTGGTTATGCCAACAGGAAAGCCACCTGGACTTTCGAGTACTAATCGCCGTGGATATTGTCTGACAAAAACACTACCTCCAAGCTGATAGTCGCGATGGCTAACGGCATTTAAAACAGCTTCCCGAACAACTCGCTCGGAAAAAGTTGGAATATCCAAAATAAACAATCCTGATTGAAAATGCTGGATATCGTTCCTGAGGTTAATAAGGTTCCATAATTCATCGTAGAAGCTGAAAAAACCCTGCCGAAATTCCTTTCTTTGCTGAGCAGGACCGGAAGCGTCGGAGGCACGGTACTCAAAAACAACCTCTGCCTGAGCAAGATGTCTCCCTAGTGCTTTGCGCGAGCCGAATAAAATCAGGGCAGCATAGGTCAAATCGCCATCAACTAAGGCTTCAGCATCATTAAGTAACTGTTCCTGAGTAAGATTGGCTAAACTTTGATTCCCTGACTTTATAATCCAACGTTTGCGAAGATTTTCAATTGCCACTGAGTCCAAATCGTCCATAGTGGCGGAAGCACATATATCTGCCGAGAAATCATTTCCTGCCTCCGCAAATATATTACGCAGCCGATCTTCGGACATAGCTATCAGACTATCACCCTTCCTTTGCCAGTAAATCCCTTTGTAATTAACGGGATTTCCGATTGAATGTGTTGGAATAAAGAAAATCAGAACCCTGCCATTAGGGTGATTAACTATGCTGAAATCAATGTTTAAATGTAGTTGTTCGATAAGTCCAGCTCTTGTTCGTTCCGGTTGCTCAAAAGCTTGAGAACCCACAACTCTTCTAGGCCTCTTGTCTGTAACACCGAAAATTATCTTTCCTCCACCCTCGTTGCTCAATGCTGCGCAATAATTTACAAGGGTCTCAAAGTGAAAATTTTTTCTGGCTTCTTTAAATTCAAGATGCTCTCCCTCTTTGGAAGTCATTATTTCTTCCAGTTGTTCTATTGTCATTTGGTAATTCATAAATTTTTCCTTACTAGAGGCGTCGCTATTTATTGTGCTCCATTACCCATACATAATAATTCAAATCACTCCGGAATAAACAATCGATAACACCAAACCCATCCTGATGAACTCCAACCCCAATCGTTTCCCCGGTGACAAAGCACCACTAGCCCTGCTGCGCTACCCCTTCCAGTATAATCTCTGTTCCAACTGCTATATCCCCAATCCAGGTCCTTGTTATAGTGTACGTCTCGGCCTCCGCCGTTTCGCCTTCCTGGCCAGGTAACGCATCATAAATGGGTAGCGGCGCATTGGGATACTCTCCTCCCTCAGGTCCCTTAGGCAATATCCGACTCCTCTTGCATTATCCGGTTTTATCCAGCTCAAAGATTTGGGGGTTTAATCGGTAATAGGAGTTTTCCCGCCCTGTTTTTCTGTTCTCAATTGGCTTCAAGTTCTCTGGTATCTGTAAGTATTCTTCCAGCGTTTTGCTAATTTTCATGATTTGATACCAAACTGATCTCCAGATATCGTCAGTAATTTTTAGTTCCGCTCCTTTAACCTCATTCTTGATCAATTCATCACGGGACACCCACCCCCCTTCGACCGATTCGTCACTCACCATACGGTTTATTAAGAGATCCATTATTTCTTTTTTCTTATCAGATAAGTAAGTCCATTTTCCTCCCTCTTCAACAATCATCCCTTCTTGCACATCGTAATACCCCCCCTTCTGTTTAAATAAAATATTGAGTGGAGTTTCGATTCTCTTCTGGGAGACACCTCTCAGATTCAACACCTGCTGCCATATAGCGGATGGTTTTTGGGGTTTCCTCATCACTACCTGGGCCCCATCCTTGAGCAGTTGATCCTCCTGCCTGCCGTCCCAGGTCCCGGTTAGTATTACTACCAGCAGGCCGTCGATGGCAGCTACGTCAGGAAGCACCTTCGAAGCGTCTCCGTCTATTAGCCGCAGGTCCATGATCAAAACTGATGCCTGTGTCTCCAGCACCAGGGGCAATATTCCGTTTACACTGTCAGTCGTTGAAACGGACAAGCCGTGAGTTCTCTCTAGGTATACTTTAACCATCTGGCTTATTTCTGGATCGTCCTCGGCAATTACTACAGTATCAGTTAATAATGTCATATCGCCCTTTTCCTCATCCCTACATTGAGTTAGCAACCAACAACTGAATCACAAATTGATTCGATCTTTCCTTTCCGTCCTCGGGCTGCCCTAAATATACATCCCCGCTGACTTCGCGGGCAATCCTCCTGGCTATATACAGCCCTACCCCCTTACCTCGAGGGCGGTAATCTGTCCCTATTGCTACCATAGGCTCAAAGATCCATTCTCTTTTATCAACCGGAACCCCTGGTCCATCGTCAAAAACCTTAATAAAAATATAATCTTTCCTCACTCCCGGTTCTATTTCAATAATAATTTCACTTCCCGAGAAACTTAACGCGTTGAATACAACATTTTGTAGCACTGAGTAGAGTTTCCTGTCTCCAACAACTTCTATAGCCTCTTCAACACTTGACTGTATAATAAATTTCTTGTCTTTCCATACTTCCTGAACCCCCAGGACAACGTCGTTGACTATCTGAAGAAGAGAGATTGACCCTGGCTGCACAGAAAAGAACCCAGATCTTAGCGAAGGAACTTCCTGCAGCTGCCTCACCAGGTGAATGGTCCTTGCCAGTGCTTTTTCTTCTGAATCTTTTAGGTCATCGCTCCCAACTAAAAGTGTTAGCGTGCCAGCGATCTCGTGTGATAGCATCCGGACAATCATGCCCAGCTCATCATCGTCAATCGTCTTTTGAAACTCGTTCCATTCCATCCGGAGAGAAGCCAGGCGCTGAGTCAGTTGATCAAAAGCTTTGCGCACAAATATAAGCTTTTGTCTTTTTACCCACTGCCCTCCCCTCCATCTTTTTTCCTGAGGAACGTCTATAGCCAAGCCCGCAGCGATTCCTTGGATGTTGGCCAGAAAAACCGCTGTTTCCCCGTCCGGGTCGCGAACCAGCTCATACCCATGGTCAATCTCCATGACCGGCACCTCAGTCATCTGGTCCCGGATATATCCATCTATCTTTTCTTCAAGGGCTATGGAGTTTTTTGAAGATACCCGCCAATAGCGCCCTTTTCTCATTCCTTTGGGCCTGTCTTTGAGCATGTAGCCTGGCAGGAGTGTATACAGAATCCACTTGGTTCCTTCCGGGTAGAGCCCTGCCAACCGTTCTCCAACAACCTCGAGCATTTCTCTTTCCAGAGGCCAGCTTGCCTTTCTTACCTTCTGCCCAAAATCATCCAGCCATATCCCCAGATCGGCTAGAAATTCTTTTTGGTAGGCAGTATAAAGAATGACGCCTCCAATTGTTGCTGTTAGCAGCGTGAACAGGATAAAGAACAGATCTATCATGTTAAAGACGTGTTTGATCAGCAGTGAATCGATCAAATGCCAGAGCATCACCACCAGAGAAAAGATGACAACGGCTAATCCCGAGATCCTGGTCTTGAAGTATTCCCCTCTCTGTTTTGTTCTCTTCATTTATATACCTGTTATCAGCCAGTCTATTTGGTCTTTGGTCATCCCGGGGTGTTTGGCAATAAAGGGGAGAAATACCCGGGCAAAATGGACCCCGATTTCTTTCTGATCTTCAGTGTACCCTTTTAGCTGCTGGCCCATTTCATTAATTAGGTCATCGGCCAGGGAGATCCTTCCAGACAGGGGGAGATTGTAGCGCTGCATGATCCCCTCCCCGTCAAAACATAGCGGCTTGTAGTCGCAATTCCCGCAAGCATCCCATCCATTAACCATCCTGGGGCCTGAAAAATCCAGGCTGTTCATACGCCGCTGAACCGCACTGGCCATCGCTTCGATCTCGTTGATCCCGGATGCCTTGCGGGGTTTTAAGTGGACCAGTTTGCCCGTCATCAGGTGACGAACAAATATTGAGCTCACTTCTCTGTCGCTGTCTTTCTGCCTGGCGCTGGATAGTGTTTTAATCGAATAGTCCCCGAGCAGGTCCGACATCCTGGGTGGTCGTATCCCATAATAATGTTTCTCATAGATCAGCTCCCCACGTTGAAGAAGGATCAGCTCCGGGGTTACCCCAACTGTAATGTGCGGGAGATAGACATAAACTTCCTCGCCGACACCCAGGATCTCTTGCAGCGGGAAGCTGTTGTTTTCCACAATCCAATTAGACCTTGCAAAAGCATCCGCCAGCCCAATGGGCTCTTTCCATATATCTATGTTCTTATCTTTCTTGATCTTGCCCAGACCGGCTTTGTGCTGCTGGGCATCAATTTCTATGCGGAGATCTGTGAGGCCTGTTGATGCTGCCAGGTCTCTCCAGCGGTGGGACCAGGTCGGATTATCGTAGAGCGATCCATTCATTTTCCGGATATCCCCTTTTTCACCGAAGTGGGTCATGAGCTCTTCGTATAAAACAGAATAGGCTGCCATTTTTTCGCGTATTTTGTCCAGCCCCCATTTACCCAGCCGCACCTTCCATAAAGTTCCCAAGAGCGTGGGATATTCAAAATCGTTGCCCTTCTGGTGGCCCTGGTAGCCTAATTTTAAAATACCCTGGATCGCTTCTTGGAGAAGTATGGATCCAGTACGTGGGTTGATCAGGTTATCCGCTTCTTCTTCTATGGAGCATCCAACCGTCTGCCACCATACCTTGGCCTCGCAATAAGCCCAATCTAAAACGGTCTCGATCGCAATGGAAGGATTCTCAGTCACGCAGGTCCTCCCAATGGATTTGGGTGGTTTTTTGTAATTGCGATAAATAGTCCGAGTGGAGTTCAAGAATATAGGCAGTGTCTGTAAAAAGACCTGAGGGAAAATACATCCTGCCTGGTTTTGCCAGTTTTACATCAAGGATCTGTCCATTTTTATCAAGCCAAGCCACAGCCAGGGTAAATGGCACCCCGAACATATGGATGGAATAAAGCAGGGATATCCCTGGTCTTTCCGGCATAACCAGTAAGACACCCTCTTCGGTACCCAGCACCTGTCTGCCAATCACGCCCTTATTTCTCAGGTCGGGGGTGTCGGCATAGACCACATTGGAAGCTATAGCAACCTGGTCAGCTGATACCTTGATCAGTTTATCCATCCGCCTCCTCTGCTCTGATTGGGATCTCTAGTCTTTGGAAACGGGCACTGAGTTCTTCTTCGGGCACATCCAGCAGGTCGGCTGCCCGGGATAGCCCGATCTCCTCCGCCAGGTAATACCCGATTACCTGCAGGTAAGTTTCTGCTTCGTCCTTGCAGTTTTCAACGACCTGGTCCATATCCCCTGGAGTGATATCAAATTTCTTGATTTCAAAAGCTGCGGCCGCCCTGAGTCCATAAAAATCGTAGATATCCAAAAGGACCGCCTGGGGCTTGCGGTGTTTTTCAATGAGCGCCGCCCTTCCCCGCAGCAGCTTATCAAATACATCCCCCGATTCCCTTATCAGTTCCGTTCTTGTCACCAGCTGAAATTTTTTGATATCCATTAAGAACTCCAATTACTTGGTTTTGCGCTAGTATTACAATTTTTTTGTATTTTATGTATTTTAGCGCATTTTTACCAAATACACAAGTCTCTTATGGAGTTTTGATAAAGTTGCCGGCTGGCCGCATCAGAGGTCGCCGTTCTTTTGCGGCCAGGGTCCCGTAGATCTAAACCGGCAGTACTACTAATAAATAAAACCTAATATTCAAATTCTACGAATAATTTAGAAGGTTTGAGTGTACTGTAGCATAAATATGTCTGTAACAGATTATAAAATGATACAAAATCGGTTATAAAATGATACAAAAAAAATTACCTGAATCTGGTTTTTTTTGCTCAGGAGAACTTCTTTAATGGAATGGGGATGGATCAGATCTGGACTAGATCAAGAAAGGTCAAGCGATTTTACTTCTTCAATGAGAACCTTGAAAGCTAACAAAAAAACTAATTGCTATGAATATGAAAAACTAGATTCAACTCATAGGTGCAACTTTGAAGGTTAAAAGAGGTAAGCTGGCGTAGTATAAGCCTCTAGAGACCTAGCAAGTCAAAGGATCGCTTATGGGCTACAACCAGCTCATTAATTCTTGTCGTCAAATGAATGCCTAATCAGCTGGCAGGAATAGCCAGCTACTTTGACTTGCAATTGGTCTTAATCAGACTTAGACAAGTTGTTGTAATCTCGCCAGTCCGTGTTGACAACCTGTTAGGCGACTTGCTCCTTTTCTGTCTGGATACAAACTAGTTAACTAATTGGATACCAGGGAAACTCAAGGGATCCAAAATCACTTCGTCGCTGCTTTAGAAGGAAGCCAATTATGATATGGCGGTTGGCCATCTTTTACTCAAATCGTTTTGGGCAAATGAGGCAGTGTTTCAAATGATGATGCTTTCATACAATCTGTTTTTACTATTCAAGTTTGATTCACTATGCATTTCAGAATACAGACAGCAAATCAAAACATTCCGTTTGAAGTATGTTTTTCTTGCTGGGAAAATTACCAGAACGGCAAGATATGTGGTTATGAAACTTTCAGCAAAATATCCGTATAAAGATGTGTATGAAAATTGCTTGTCCTAAGAAAACAGTATCGAATATTCCGGTGTTGGCTTCAGTGTGTTTTATGAGGTCTGTTTACCTTACCCAATATGCTGCTTCACAAGAATTATTCATAAAATTCACGGCAATCTGGCCCCGATAATGCTATACTATTGGAAGTTTCCCCAAAATTATTCGCCAGTTAAAAAGAATATAGATAGTTTTACGCTGACGTGGAATTCAGGTTTAAGGCACTTAATGAGTGATAAAAATCTTCCAGAAGGCTGAGATTCAAGTAGACGTGCTTTATACGATATATAGAAATTCTTATCTTTTATGAATATGTTAAGAATAGGAAACTAAATAGTATCACTACCCCCATCTGTAGGGGTTGTCAATTTCCCAAACCCCAAATCAAGCATAGAACACTACTTAAGTACTATATAGAATAATCCCTGAAAACCAAACCCATTCCTTAAGATTACAAACCTTAATAAATTCATTTTATTTAGAGGGGTGGATTGCCCATGTTACCTTCATCCATTAGAATTAGGTTTGAAGCGTTCTCCCCCAATAGGGATATTTTTTATAACAAATACAGATGATCCTGATGTCTAATCAGGCCTTGGTTCTCACGGAAGGGGATTATCCGTAAACCAAGTATACTTTTTTTATTTAAGAGGTGAGGAGGCCGGGGTTCATGGAAGGAAAGCAAGCTTGGCAAGCTGCCCTTGGCCAATTGCAATTAGAGATGCCAAAAGCAGCTTTTGATACCTGGGTACGAGATGCAGAGTTGATCTCGGAAACCGATGGTGATTTTCAAATTGGTGTTCATAATGCGTACGCCCGTGACTGGTTGGATAGTCGCTTAAAAAGCACCATTACCAGGCTACTGAACGGCACCATGAACCGCCCCGTTGACGTCACCTTTGTGATTAATCAAGTTGCAAAAAAACCAACTTCGCATGATCAATCAGAGCTGATTGACACACCCAACATTGAAACTCCCCAAGTTGAGAACTCCCCTCCCCAACGAGTCTCAATCAATTCCCGATATAACTTTGATAATTTTATAGTTGGCTCGAGCAATCGCCTGGCCCATGCTGCTTCCCTGGCGGTTTCTGAAAAACCTGCCCAAACTTACAACCCTCTTTTCTTATATGGCGGTGTAGGGTTGGGAAAAACGCACTTATTGCATGCAATCGGTAATATGTGCCAGGTTCAGGGGTTAGGAGTCCTGTATGTCTCTTCAGAGGAGTTTACGAATGACCTGATCATGGCCATTCGTAAACACACAACCCAGGCATTTCGGGAAAAATACCGGCGAATTGATGTTCTGCTAATCGATGACATTCAGTTCATCGCGGGAAAAGAATCAACTCAGGAAGAATTCTTCCACACATTCAACACACTTCACGGGCAGAATAAACAGATTGTGATGACGTCAGACCGACCGCCTAAGGCGATGGTCACTCTTGAGGAAAGGCTCCGAAATCGCTTTGAGTGGGGATTAGCTGCCGACATCCAGCCACCTGACTTTGAAACCCGGGTAGCCATTCTCCAATCCAAGGCGGACCGAATGGGTTTCGACATGCCGGATTCCATCCTGGAAAATATCGCCCAACGGTTCCAGAACAATATTCGGGAACTTGAAGGAGCAATGACACGCCTGCGCGCTTATGCAGATCTGAGAGGCATGGTCCTCGATGAAAAACTGGTTGAATATGCTCTGGCAGACTTGATGCCAGAAACAAAAGAGATCGAACCGCAGCAAATCCTCAATACCATTGCCCAAGAATACGGCATATCAATGGAAGATCTGTTGAGTCACAGCCGTAGCCAGCGGGTGTCCTTCCCCAGGCAGGTAGCAATGTATTTGCTCCGGGAAGAGAGTGAATTGTCGCTGCCAAAGATCGGAGAAATCCTGGGGGGCCGAGACCACACCACGGTTATGTACGGCCACGATAAAATTACAGATCTTCTTGAAAGGGATAAAAATCTGCGCCGGAAGATTGTCAATATTCAGGAAATTCTCTATTCCCCTGTAAGTGCAACAATATAGGGAATTGACCCAAATATCAAAAAACCTGCTGGTAAATTACAGCAGGTTTTTTATTTTAATTTTTCTTTTTTGCATCTTCTTTTCTAGACTTTATCTTCTGGAACCAGGATTTTAGCTGATACATTGGTACATGTTTTTCTTTTTCCAGAAGGAAATTATCATCCTCTGGATAGTATTTGGCAATTTTGAGGTTGTCACCCGCAATGGTGTTTTTTGAAGTTAGTGACGTTGCACTTGTAACTTGAATCCAAGAAATATTATCAACCTATATTTCCATAAAACAAATACAGTCCGATTGGTATTTTTATTGAATAAGAAAGTTGATTTTCACTTATCTATTGTTTTCCCCATGTTAATGAGTCCCCTTTTTTTCATGCCAGATATTTTCAACAACTTGAGAATATTCTGTGTCACTCAATTTCTTTATTTCTTTCTTGGCCGGTTTTGATAACTTCTTATAAACCTGGATCAACTCTTCCTGATCTTCATAATCATCATCCAATCCTAGTTCCCACATACTCAGATCGTTTTCGTTTACACTGACCAGCTGCGCGGTGATCCCCCACCCTAGTGCAGCTAGTTCCAGGTATTGATCTTCAGTTGAATTTTCTTCTTTTACGTTCTTCACGGCCAATCGGACAGGAAATTTTGCAGCTGTTATATGATTGCGGATAAACCAGGCCAAAAATTGCTCCTGGTTCTTTTCAATCAGACCTACAAGTTTTTTCTTTTCGGTGTGTTTGTAACTGCCAAATCCTAGAAGCTTTTCTAAATTAATCTCCCTAACTCCCACCACAGGAATATATGTGGATAAATCAGGATCAAATAATGATGGTTGTGGTGGTATTAAAGAATCATTAAAAGAATCAGTTAAAGACTCATTAGTATTAAAGCTATTATAGTGTGTCGTTTTGGATAGGTACCCCGTGTCTTTTTGGGCCGCACCCGTGTCTTTTTGGATAGACGCCGTGTCGTTTTGGGAAGGCTCCGTGTCATTTTGGGAAGGTATGATATCAGGTCCTGTGTCGTTTTGGGAAGGTGTACTATCAGGCCCCGTGTCATTTTGGGAAGGTTTCGTTGGAGACTCATTATTAGATCCAATATCATCGATTTTCTGTTTTAACAACCTGTCATAGTAGCCCTTATCATCTTGATGAATGGGCTCAGTGGACCTTATTTTTATTGTGTACTCCCTGGCTGTTCCATTTTTACATTCGTTCAGAAAATCTACCAGCAGCCAGTTCCCGAGAGATAAAGAAGCCAAATAGTTAGTATCCCAGGACCCAGTGCCATTATCCTCTTGAGAGGAGACACATTTTTCAATCAACCTTGTGGAAGTATTATATCCGCAGCCCAGTGCCGCACTTATCTCTGCAGAACCATTAAACTGGACTTTATTGCTTTCGTCTTCTTTATATAAGGAACGAAGATACCAGATCAGAGCAGCCTCATTTGAATTGAGCTCTCCCATGTACTTATGGAAAAAATAATGAGGGATGGTTATTGCCAGATTAGGGCGGGTGATCAAATGTTCTAACTGGGTTACCAGATCAGAAACTTCCTGTGAAATCTTGCCCGGGAAATACTTAGACACTAAGTTGATCACCGTTCGTCTTTTATTCCTATAAAAAGATGGGAGTTTCATCTCGCCTGGTTTAACACGACGGATCTCTCTTGTCCGATCAATCAACGATTCTAAAATTGCTACCGCTGACTCTTCTCCTGTATGCTTTTTGAAATAATCTTCTATCCAAGACAGGTGATGTGGCGCCACAGGGACCTGACTCCAGACGGCGTATTCCGGAGCAACGTCCTCGTAGCTATCTTTTACTTTCTTAAAAAACCAGCTTGAAAAACCCTCTTTTTTCAGCCATCGCGCAACCTGCCTAAATTTAAGGGGGGCCCACTTTGCCAAAACACGAGTAGAGATTGGTTTTAGAACACTGCTCTCTTCGGTTTTTGCAATGAAGGAAACTTGCCTCATCGCAGTTACTACCCAGAAGAGAGGAGCTCCCAGGACTGGCAGCCAGTGGTGGAACATGTAGATTTGTACTGGAACAATTTTATTGGGCTCAATAATTTCTTCATACGCTGTGCTCTGGATCCGGACCAAAAGATCGTCTTGTCCTTCCCTGCCCTTTCGCTGTAGGACCAGCTGCTTTTCTGTATAAGCTTCTTCAAAATATATTTTTGCAAGGGGAAGGAAACGCCGCTCTATCCATTCCTGATCTGTGTCATCGGGGACGGTGACAACCAGGCACAGCTCTTCGCTGTCCCAATGAGCTTTGGTTACATTCGGCCAGGTTTCTGGGATCTCAAGAGGGGTCTGTTTCAGATCCTCCAGGAGAGACAGCCAGGCCTCGTTAGCGCGGGTGCTCATTTTTTCGTTGAGGTTGTTTTGTCCGTTGCTGCTCATTGCCCTTCTTGTCAATAAAAAAACCGCACGACATTTCCAACGTAGGGAACGCTCGTGCGGTACGACTTGACAGGCACAAAAAAAAGTGTATAATTTTCTGTGTAAACAAGTTAGCTCTTTCGAATTCTCCCCTGGCCGGAAAACCATCGGGGAGTTTTTCTTTAAAGCTACCGCCTCGCAAGAGGCTCCTATTCAGTTGTAGTGATCTGCGCGACTGGAGCTTAACTGTCTAAGCAAATCAATCACGCCCTGTTGTTATGATTGATTCAAATGTACCATAAATATTCACCGGATCAATTATAAAATGATACAAAATCAATTATAAATTGACCCCAAACTGCTTGTAAGTCTATTTGAATTTGTACCCACAGATACTGGTTACTCTCCAATAATAACATACACCTGGGGGTTTAGCAACGCAAAGCATGTCTGAACACCTTAAAACATTAAATTCATCTCTACGACCCTCTTTAATGCCTTCTAGTGCTTATTGACAGGCCCAAAACAATATGTTTTAGCCATTTTTGATAAAAAGCGCTATTTTTGGAAAATCCCTGGTTTTATTATAAAAGAGCAAAAAAAATTGATCAACTAATTGTGGGATCAGCCCCTGCTTCCACACAAGAATACCCAGAAAAAATATTCCAGAAGATAATATAGTTTTCCAACAAAAATCAATTAGAATATAGTTGACAGAAGCTCATCAATTAATGGGAAAAATATCAGTGCGCTTGACATCGAAAAAACCGTAAAGGACTAATATAAATGAAAATCCTTGCCATAGCTTGTCAGAAGGGAGGAGTGGGAAAAACTACCCTGTCTATCAATTTGTCCGCAGCTTTTGCATTAATGGAGTCGTATGAAAACCCAGCGGATCCTGGACAAGTTCTCCTGATCGACATGGATAAACAGCACCAGTCTAGCAAGATATTAGCAGGAGGTAGATTTGGGGACGATAGTGAAGAGGACGAAAATCAGCTCCCCACTTTGGGCCAGTGTTTAATGGGAAAGATACCCTTGTCCATTTCGGACATCACTCTTAGGTCCTCGCTGCCGTTAAACAGCCCAAGCAAAAATCTCCATTATGTGCCCTCTTTTTACCAGGGAATGAAAGAAGCGGAAAATTTCCTCAAAGACGAAACAACAGGACGATTCCGGTTATCAAGTCTTCTTCGGTCACTAGAAAACTCATATAAATATGTTGTGATCGACACCCCTCCTGATTTAAACATCATGACAGATAATGCCCTAGTGGCTGCTACCCACGCTGTTGTCCCGATCGACGCGCAGGTGCTCAGCATGGACGCCCTAAATATGACACTGAATAGAATTGAAGAGATCAAAAATCACCCTAACTTTAATCCAGGACTGCAGCGGGTTGGCATAGTGTTGACCAAGTGTAAATTAAGCCAAAGCGATGAAATGAGATGGCTAAACACATTAAAGACAGTGTATGGAGATGAGATCCTGTCACCGATCACATCACGCGGCGACGTACACGCTTCCTTTGAGCAGAAGCTTGACATTTTCAGCTACAAACCATCAAGGGGCCCAGAATCAATTGCCTCCTCTAACCTGGCAACACAGGAATATGCCAAGGTGGCAGATGAAATAAAAAAGATCATTGATAAACCCTAGTCCTTTCCAGCAGGAATGGAGATAAAACCATGGCGAATAAAACTAAAAATAAACAAGAAAAAGAAGAAAATGCGTTAGAGATCCTCTCATCAGTACGAAGTAAAACCGCAGTCCAGTCTAAGAAACCTAAAAAAACAGAAATCCGTTCAGCGGGCACTATTAGAGCTGTGCCATTAAGCCAGATCATACTTGACCGCTATCAGCCCCGCCCCATCCTTCCTGTTCAGGATGGACTGCGCGATAATTTCTTCGCTGGAAAATCAGATTGGAGAAAAACCACATCTCAATGGCTGGCTCTTGCTGGTACAGATCCCGGGATAGCAACCCAGGTCAATGGACTTCTTGAGATGGGAAAAAGTATTATGGAGTTGAACCAGATTGAGCCGGCTACTGGAGCCTGGACAGAGCCCAAGCCTGGGGTTTACAAATTGTTAATATCCACAGGGGAAAGAAGGTTCTGGAGCCTTGCTCTATCCTCTGTATCAAACAATCAAGGAGAGCCCCAATTAGAGGTGCAGGAAATTCAATTAGACGAACATTCCCTGACAAGACAAATAGTAGAGAATGAATCAGCCAAACCGCTTTCAGCCATCGGTAAAGCACGCGCGATCGCCGGCCTTATCCTAGAATCATTTGATCAGCTTCCAGCCGAACTGGACCGAAGCTCTAATAAACCTCCAACTGATTACAAATACTACCGTAGTGTGCTGGACATCGAGAAACTCACAGGCAGCAAGTATATGCCCCGGGGAAAATGGGAAGAGATAGGGGAAATAATGGGGATGGAGAGACCTTATATGGTGTCCCACCTCAACCTTTTAAAACTTCCTGAAGAACTTCAATATCAGGCGGACATAAACGAATTATCCGAATTTGTATTGAGGGAGATCCTTGCTCTGACCCCCGCAAAGTGGGAAAAAACTATTGCCATCGCAGCCAAAAACGATCTGTCAGCACAGGAAGTTAAAAAGATTGCAAGAAGCGCTGGGAAAAAGAAACTTACGAAAGAAGACTCTCTGTCCACAAAAGCAGCCAGCCGTCTAAAGTCTTTCTGGAAAATCACAAGAGACATCAATACAAGCAAGGATATCGAGCAGGTAGCCACGGATTTTGTAGTTGGTCTTGACAAGAAAGAAATGCTGGCTGGCGCAGACGTTCTTGAATCGCTGGCGAAGAAAATTCGCTTAAGGGCTGGTGAATAGGAATTCCAAATGTGTCACGCGCGTGACACATTTGCCTTAATACCCCCGGGGCACCTTAATCATCGGTTTTGACCGGGACATCTCTCTTTCCCAGGGAGCGCGATCCAACAGGTAGTGCAGTTCATAGCAAACCTAGCAGTGGTGGACGAAGTAGTTGTCCAGCGGATAGACAAAAAGATGATGGTAGTTATTGTCCTGAAGGTACAGTTAACGACGGCTTAGGTTCTTGTGTAAACCAGAGTGACTATTAAAAATATTTATCCACAGTTCCATGTATCTTCTGAGCACTCAACGCTTCTGCGTTATCTATTACAAACGCTTATTATTGAATAGGAGAAATCATATATATGCCTAATCATTCCATATGACAAGGAGATTTATGGTAAAAATCCGTGTTCCAAAAAAAATCTACCCACTTATTATCGCAGTGTTTTGTGGCTTAATTATCTTTAATCCGATTATTGGAATAATTCTTCGAGAATTAGACCAATTGTTATTAGTCGCAATAATTGCTTTCGTCAGTCTATTCGGGGCCTTTAACATATATCTATTCTTTCAAGAGGAAAATGATATTAACCTAATTGTCAAGAATATTCTTGGACCCTTTTCGTTTATCTATCATCTACTAGCATGGGCCATAGCATTATTCACAATACTATTTTTATCCTGAGTTTATTACTCAACTACTCTAGAACACCACTACACGATATTTCTTCCCTTTTCCAAATCTCACAAGCAGGGAACCATCATCAAGATTTATATCTGACCAATACAGCATGCAAAGCTCGTTCAGCCTGATTCTAGTATCCACAAAGAGTAAAATGATGAGCTTATCTCGTAGCTTCTCACGGTGTGAAATTAGAGTCGAAAAGTATAATCAATAACGTGTAAGTCTCTTGTTTCTGACAAGGAAGGCGCAGCAGGTTTGGGTTGTATGCTCAACCCCCCGCCCCGTTAATAACTTATAGAAGTTCAGAGTATTACATTCTCTTCTAAAACATGTCTCAAAATCAAAAGCGTCACGTGCGTGACGCTTTTGCCTTAATACCCCCGGAGCACCTTTACGGGCGGCTTTGACTGGGACATCTCTCTTTCCCAGGGCGCGTGGTCCATAAGATAGTGCAGTTTGTAATCCCCCACCCTTCTCCAGATCTTCCGCAGCGGCGCCATTCCCCCGTGTTTGTTATAGTCCAAAGTTCCTTCTTTGTGAGAAAGCTGGTCCCACCAGGGATCCCCTTTTTCCAACACCAGCCTTTCTAGCAATACCGTCCAGCCATTGATACCAGCATCTTCCAGCATCTCAAGGATCTCTTTTTCCCTCCAGGGAGTTCCGTCAATGATCCAGACTTGAACCGGGTTCCCTGACAAGCTGCGCCAGATCCTGCCATATTTTTTCATTCTATTTGAAAGGCGGTGTATAGGATTGGTTGCCCGGTCCACCTCCAGAAGAACCCTTGCTTCAGAAAAAGTAATCTTGGGATCATGAACATGTCCATCTCTCCAGGTCCTTCTCCAGAAACCCAACTCAATCATAGCATCGGGAATTGTCCATTCAATCTTCCCGGATGCCAGATCCTGAAAGTAGATGCGTTTGCCAACGATAGTATCTAAATATACATCCACCCCGCCGTGTTCTTTCTGCAGGCGCCAGGCATTGTCAAGCAGCCCAAACACAAACTGCTGTACTAACCGGGTGTGATCCTTGATATAAGATAGGGCCCCTTCAGAATAGGTTATTCCAATTTTCCTGGCTTGTTTCTGGGGCCAGGCTTGAAATCTTTTCATGCTTTCCTGGCTAACCCCCCAGTATCCGGCCAAAACCTCCAGCCCTAGAGCAGACGGTTTAATTCCGGCCAGGGGAGCCGCTGCATTTTCAATAAGACCTTTCTCTAAAAGAAGTTTAAAACGCCTGGCTGCTTTCTCCTTAGCTGTTGATTGAGCAAACAAGGGCCCCCCTGTAATAGAAGAAGCAACTAACGTGGATAAATCATCGAGGCTGAAAAGGGGGTTGTCCCCTACGTACTTTAAGAGAACAAAATCTGCTTCAGAAAGGTCTAGAAAATTCTTTCCAACAACCTGATCGTGACGAATATTTTCAAGTCTTTCCCAGCGCGCTTCAGATACAGCTTTCATAACTTCCTGATCATCCAGAAATATTCCCCTTGGTCCATTCCCGGTTCTGTCTTGATAGTTATTAAACTGGAGATAGCCGTCTACGTTTTGATAATAGATCACCGCGTTTTTATTTCCCCGAGACCAGAGCAGGGCAAGCTGCCTGTGGATTAACTTTGCCCTTTCCCCTGCTCCGGTAATGATCAGGTCAAGCAGGTTGGGAGCAAACCTGTCCGGCACCGGATGAAGAAAGGGAAGCGTCGCCACATCAGCGCCTTCGTTGTCAACCCAGACCCGAACCCAATGTTTTCGTTTGTCCCCTACCTTGACCAATAGATCAGATCCCCACGGGCCTGGCGAGCTGCCATTCCACAAGGCGTTCTTGTTGATATTGGCTATCAAGTGGAGTTTAGCTAGTTCTCGTCTGCGAACACCGGGGACAGATGACAGCTTCTCGTGTTTGAGACCCCAACAAGTGCCCAGCCCCGGGACCCCTATAGTCCGTGTTTCTTTTGGTTTAGCCAGTTTTGAAAAATAGGGACCAAAAATTGTTTCTAAAACAGGGCCGCTGGTCCAGGGATAATCGTATAAGAAATTGACCAATAAATTTTCATCTTTCATACAAAATCATCTTCAGCGAACAATGTCGCTGCGTCCCCTTCTAGGTCCCTAAACATTTTATTATTATGATCGTCATTGTCATCATCATGGTCATCACCAGCCGGGGGCGGGTCATTCAAAAGAGACTTGTATGTTTTATTTCCGCTCCGGCTTGCTCTGGCACTTATATCAACAGATGCGGGGGCCGCGGGTCCTCCAGTACCTTCACTAAGCACACGGCCAAAACTATCCCGGATATAGGTCAGAGAAGCCATTCCTGCAGCAGAAGCTTCCCTGAACGGAGTGCTGTAATTTGCCCGGGCGAGGAGAGCTTCTTGTATCTGTTCTTCAGGAGCATCAAGGGGAGGTTTTATGCGCATGGAGAAGGGAGGAATCTTGTCCCCGTTCTCGCCAACCATGGAAGCCCAGACGTGATAAGGAGGCAGCTGGGTCAAGGTGGTAGGATCAACGCCGCCTTCTTCGGTACGGAATTCTTCTTCCGATAATTTTTCCGCGTCTTCCCCGTTGATCCGGAAGGTGAACAGTGTATGAGATCCACCCAGGATAATACCCGGCATATTATCGCCCAGGTTCTCGCGGATACTGGCCAATGATTGGGTACCGATCACCAGGTTGAATCCGTGTTTTCTCATCTGTCCCAGGATCGTGTCCCAGCGCACACCGGCAATCGTCTGCATTTCATCAATCACAAAGGTAATCGGAATGCGCTCCTTGACCCGATTAGCGATCTGGTGCATGACGATCTTGACCACAGCGTTGATGAAGAGAGCGCCAGTAAAGGCGGACATATCCTCGCCGATAATTCCTGAGCGAGTGTTGATGATCAGGATCTTGCGGTTCTTGATGATCTCCCATAGGTCCAGATCGGATTTGGGAGGATTATATAAACTATTGGCCGGTTCTTCAGCAAAGCGGTCAGATTTGGAAAGGACGGGCATAATGACCTGCTGCTTGAGATGGTGGTTGATATGAGCCAGCTGGCCCTGGTAGTACATATTGAGGATCTCGACCATCTCCTCGTCGTCTCCGATTTCCTGCTTGATAAATTCAGCCCAAAGCTCTTTATCTGCCATCAGGAATGGAGTGATCAAGTTAGGACCAAACATTCTCCCTGGGCCGCGCTTTTTGTTGGCCATAGCCACAGTGAGGATGGTCCGTTTGTAGGGGATCTGCATCCTGGGTCCCCAATATTTACCGAACAGAGCCTGTCCAATATCCATGAAGATCTGGGCAATGGCTTGGGGGTCAAGCCCTTCTTGGTGCGGATCAAGCGGGTTATAGGTCATGATGTAATCTTTGGCTGCCACATCAAGGTAATAAACGCGGTCTCTGACCACCTCAGGCGAGAGCACACCTAATAATCTCTCGGCGAGATCTCCGTGTGGATCCACAACCACAATAGCTGGCTTTTCCGGATCTTCTTCGGCAGAGATCTTGACGATGTGTTCCATCAGGATCGATTTGCCCATCCCGGGTTTTCCGACCATGGTGATCCCGCGGCGCATGGCCTGGGCATTGAGAAACACCTCGAACTCTTTTCCTCCCGGGAGGCGCGTATCGCCAATCGGGTAAAGACCCTGGACATCATCAGGGGATGGGGCGCGCATGGCAATGGAGTTTACTTTGACCGCGTCCATATTGGCCCGGTGATCAAAGAGGGGCGGATGCCATAATCCAGCAATCTCGAGCGGACTAATCCACAGCACCGGGGCTTCTTCCTGGGCGAGAACTGTTTCTGGCCAGACAGGATGCTGTTCTATTGTGCTTGGATCTGTGGTTGAAAAGGAGTTGCCTCCACTGACGCTGTATTGATGCAGAGTAGACCCGATCCTGCGCAGTAAAGAAAGGCTGCGTTCTGGTTGGTCTGAAATAGCCATGAACCGCAACGATGACTTGACCAATCTTTGGCTGTTGATCATCTTTTCCCGTACCAGGCTCAGGTCAGTCTGGTCCCATTCGTCCTGGCCTAATCGGTTCATGAGTTCCAGAAGGAAGATTCCGCCAGCAATGATGAGAAGGGTTAAGAAACCTGCCCAAATCATGAATCCTGAAATGAACAACATCAATGCCATTCCTAAACCCAGGGCGGCAGCGGTGAAAATTCCAACAGCTCGAAAATTCAACGCTTCTAATTGTCTGACCTCGATCGGGGAGCTGACCATGGAGGCGCTTTCATCCACCATATAACCCCGCTGAGATTCCACTTTCAACCTCTTTTGGACCTTCTGTTCCCACTCCGGGGACCCTTCTTTGGCCAAAAATAACTGCATCCAAA
>Ga0307990_1001521_pt1 | contig 19539 bp, 8 predicted proteins | sample EllFjometagen129_FD_203168 | JGI IMG/M metagenome (GOLD analysis project Ga0307990, IMG submission 203168) | Marine microbial communities from Ellis Fjord, Antarctic Ocean - #129 | ecosystem: Environmental > Aquatic > Marine > Unclassified | place: Southern Ocean | collected 2014-10-08
GGACCCGCCATGTAAGGACTGATGTTTGTATCGGCCATGCGGACATAAACACAATCTACAAGCAGGCTGTCGTGGCCGCTATTCCCGTCAACCCGGTTCTTGTCCTCGACCTTGACGTAGATATCGGTTGCATCCCCCCCCGGGATATCGCCGATCCTCATTGCATTCGCGTTGGTGCTTGTCAACTGGAAGACCCGTGTATAGTTGGTCGGAGCGTCCAGTGCATAATAGACATTAAAGGCGAAATCAGCATCGCCCCCGTCAACGATTGTCGCCATTACGGCCAGCTGGCGCGACGTGGCCGTATCGCATGGGATTCGCCATGTATGCTCCAAGCCGTCCGCACCATCAACATCGACCTCCGTCAACGTTTGGTAGGTTTCCCCAGAACCGTCCAGCCCCGAAACATCTCCGCTCACAGTGCCGAAGGCGGGCAAGTCCTCCACAGGAAACTGATAGAGAGTTTTGAACTCCTGGACCTGCTCGTAGGACAGGCAGTATTCCGGGTCAAACCGGTCGGCCCACAATTTGTCGAACGGTTGCTGGTGGTTCCCGTCCATCGAATTGGCATAGTAAAGTCTAGCTGAGTTGGCTGCATGCAACAGCCACTTTCCTGCAATGCGGGCATACCGGTCATCGTATCGAACCAGCGCCTTCATATTGAGGGCTGTATTGAAGGTTCCGGGCGGAAGAGCTTTGTCGGGCACTCCGTTGTCGTTCACACCGCCGATCAACCCGTAAGGTTGAACCGCGGCATTGGACCAAACCCCCAGATGCATGCCATACATCTCATGAACCCCCAACGGATCCGGCTCAAAGCACCAGGTCACCAGTTTGTGTTCATCATAGCGCCGGTCATCAGCCTCCATGTTGCGACGGGCGGCAAGGTAGGGAGCATAGGACATGTGAAACGAATACAGCGGGCTGACATTCTGCCGGAGTAGATAGTCCATGCACCAATCCACCCCATCGAGATATTTGGCATCGCCCAGTTCACGCCAGGCCATGTATTGCAGATAGGCGAACGCCGCCGAGGTGTCCTCCCAGCATTGTCCTTCATACGTTTCCATCGTATCTAAGTTGACACCCCCGATCCCCGAGAAGGTGATCCGGTCGTTGGACAAACCGCCCATGATATTTCCCAAGATGTCATACCACGCATTAGCAACGCCGGCGAACTGCTCGGTAAAGTTAACAACGTCACGGTTTCTGTCGTACAGCTCATAGAAGGAGAGATTATTGTGGGCCCATAAATAGAATTTTACATTACCTCCGGCAGCGCCGCCGTTATCGTTGATATCTTCACTGTAAATGTTGTAGCCATTTCGCTTATTGTAGTATTGCTGGACTTCAACAAAATAGTCATGGCCATCCTGGTTACTCTTGTCCACGCCAACCAGAACCCCGTTAACCATGGCTCGCGGACCCATGCCATTGCCGTTTGGCGTTCCGACATAACTGCCGAATTCAAAACTGTCCCACGAATAGTTGTACTGATTTTCATACAACGAAATAAGCGGCAATTCCTCCGCACCCGAAGCATTCCAATCGAACATCAGTGCGTCCAGATCGCGGGCAACCTTCTTCCAGTCGCGCATATCATAAGTCGGCGGCTGGTTGGGCAACCGGTCGACCCACTCGACCACGCGCTGATGCACTCCAGCAACCGCCGGAGATTTTAACAATAGACTCCCGTTGTCCCTGTCATAAACAATACTTTCGCTACCGGCTCCGCCGATGATGTTGACGTTCGCAAACGTACCGATCAGCGAATCCCCATCCATAAGCTTCACACCGGCACCACGTGCGCCAACCAGAATATTGCCGGAAGCGTTCAGTGCACTGGATCCTTCCATGTCTACTGTAGAGCTTGATCCGCTGCCGTCTGCCACGGACAGGGACGGCGCTACATCCAGCGTCAGCGTTCCGCCCGACATCGACAAATTGCCGACACCACTGGCTCCCCGGCCCAGGAGCACCTTGCCACCGACATAGGTATTTCCGAGCGCTATCTGCGCCGTACCGCCGTTACTGATGCGTAATTCGTCACCGGAAACCGGCGTCGAACCACCCCAGTTTGCCCCAGCACCGTAGTCCCCTGTCGCCGCAGTCCAGATCAATACGTCGGCCGGCGCGAGACGAACCATCGCAAACAAAACAAACAGCAAGAAAAATTCATTCTTAATCTTGTTTTTCGTTTTCATGATTCTTTCCCGTATGTAGATACAGCACTCACATGTACGGTCCGTATGCACCGCCAATGTCGATTGCCACTTCACAAACAAAAGCACTGAACTGCCCATTCGAGTCCATTTTTCCCCACCGAAAAACGGATTCTGACGGACCGTCTGCCTGCAACGGTTCGGGCGAAAGTGTTCCTAGCGGCATCGAATCCACATACACCTGAGCGCAGCCGTCGGGCCGGACCGCGATGCGGTATTCTCGGAATCCAGACACATTATCCAGATTACTTCCAAGAAGACGCGTCTCTCCATTGCAAAATCCGTAGACCCTCATCGGCTGAATGGAAATTCTGTAGCGGCGGAACTGTCCGTTTGAATCGCAAAGCGTCAGCTCTGCATCGAGCCCGTGAAGCATATCGGTGGCTTGAAAAACCTGGGAGCGAAGCGTCACCGTACAGCCTTTCTGCGGATCATATGCGGCAAGCGGCGATGCGTCTGACGTTTCCCAGCAAAGAACCGGCCACTGCGCTTCCGGCCGTGCCTGCCAGGCGGGCGTGACCAGTATTTGAAGCATATCCGTGTTTGGCGTGCGCACAAGACGGGCGCGTTCCGCCGAGGTCAGAGTCTCCGGACCAACGAATCCGCGCCACTCGGAGCGTTGTCCGCACGCGATTTCCGCCGTTGAATAGCGGTATTCGAGTTCCATCTTCACCGGTAGATCCACCCACATCCGATTCTGACCTTCTACAGGAAGATCATCAGTCCGGAACGGAACAGCAGGCAGTCCGTTTTGCCCGCAAAGATTGACCTGCGGGTCGGTGGCCCAGGCATAGCGCACGGCGACCGGAGAAGAAACAACCGGGCTGGAAACGATGACCTCCCGCCCCTCGATCCGGGCTTGAGCCTCTGCAAACACCCCCGCCGCACCTGCAACCTGAAATGCGCTGGGCGGACGGCCGTCTGTCGTCTTCAACTCCCGGCTGAAGGTGATCCAGATTGTTCCGTTTTCTGGGCCGATTCTCTGAAAAACCGGACTTTCGGCGTCGATTTCAAAGCCGTACTCTTTCTGCAGGACTAAATTGCAGAGACGTTCCCCGAAATCCTGCTTGTTCGGCGGGTGGAGTTTCCGACTGCAACCGATATCGATGGTTGCAATCATGCCGGTCTGGGGCAGCTTCTGCGCGGCCTGCTGTGATTCTCGCAGAACCACCCAGTCGTCATTCGGGCGAGCAATATTGGGAAGCTGGACAAAATAGAACGGAAGATCAGGGCGTTTCCACTTAGCGCGCCAGTCCTGAATCATCCGTGGAAATGTCAGGCGATACAAATAGGGGTTAGCCGCTGGCTCGGCGTCGGACTCGCCCTGATACCAGACCACGCCAGCAAGTCCGTACGGAATCAGCGGGTGCAGCATCGCATTGTAGAGTTTGGCGGGGCGTATATTGACACGCCACCCAATAACATCCAACGGGAGATTGCGCCGGACAGGTTCCGCATCCAGCGCCTCGCGACTCATCCAAGCCGCAACAGAGGAGCCCCCCCATGCCGACACAATGATTCCGACGGGCACGCCGGTCTGCTGATGAAGCCGGCGGGCGAAATAGTAGGCGGTTGCCGAGTACGAGGAGGCGGTGTCCGGACGGCACAGCGTCCAGAGTCCATCCACTGTGTTCCAAGGGATTTCCCCGGGCGCCTCTGGAACGCGGAACATGCGGATAGCCGGAAAATCCGCCGCCGCGATTTCCTGCCCAGCGCGCTCCACCTCCGGCATTGTCATGGCCATATTGGACTGTCCGGAACAGAGCCAGACTTCGCCGACGAGAATATTGTCGATTTCTAATTTCTGATTGCTGATTGATGAACCGATAGACATTTTCCGAGGTTTGGAAGATGCCGGCATGGGATCGAGCAGGACCTGCCACTTGCCGCAGCCACTTCCCACAGCCTCCGTTTTCTGCCCGGCGAATTCGACGGTAACCGTTGCGCCCGACTCATCCCACCCCCAAACCGGTACCGCCATGCCCTGCTGCAAAACCATTCCATCGGTGAACAGGGATGCCGATTGTAGCAATGCGCACGTCGCCGGGCCCGCGGTGCAACTGATAAACAGCAGGATGCTAAAATTAAAAACGGCCAGTCGCTTCATCGTACGGCTCCTTTCGTCCGTTAGTAGAAATCGTTGACACGTTTTCCGTCATCGCCGTTGTAGAACCGCCAGTCGCCGCCCTCCTCCCGAATAAAGCTGAAGGGGCTGGCAGGTAGCCCGTTGGTATTGAACAAGGTCGGCGCAAAATCGGGCGCCCATCCATAGCGAACGGCTACGGGATCTGCGACCTGCGAACAGCTAATTAGCGCATCGAAGTCGCCGGCCACGGCCGTCGCCGGATAAAACACGCCGTTCGTACCGGCGGCTTCGACTTCCGTCCAAGTTCCGTCGGGCACATCGAGCAAGGAACCAAATGTATCGAACTGCACCCGCACCCCACCCGTTTCGCTCGCCGCTCCAGACGGCAATGGGCCGGAATAAACACAGGCATTGCTGTAGGTGTTGTTCATGGCCCACAGCGCCAGCCGTTCCCCGACGGACTTCTTATTTGACGGATGTAGGTTGCTGGCTTCTCCGACATCCACCGTAACCGCCATGCCAGAGTTGGGGATGTTCAGATAGCCCTTGAGCATGCTTTGGCGGATCCACGGCCAATGCTCGGATGTTGCTCCGCCCCAAGTTGGTAACTGCACAAAATAAAACGGCATTTCGGGACGCCCCCAAACAGCACGCAGACCGGTGGCCAGTGCCTCCAGCATATCGCCGTAATGTCTCGCGGTCGGTTCCCATGTAGCGTTCGATTCCCCCTGGTACCACAGCACGCCCCGGATTGCGAACGGAACCTGCGCCGCCATCCAGTTGTTGTAGAGCCCACCCACGGTAGCAAATGTGCGCGCCACCTGAAGCTCATAGGACAGATCCGGCTTTGGATCCAACGCCCGGTTCCATGCGATGATTTCCTCCTTGTTCGTTTCGTATAACGCATAGTAATAGTCCGTCACTGGCGCTGGCAGGGCATATTCCTTTGGCGTCCAGGCCTGTATCGTCGTGCCGACGCGACTAACCAGCATCAACCCGATCGGCACATCCAGTTCATCCTGGATGTTCTTCCCAAAAAAATACGACACGGCGGAAAATAACTCTAAGGTTTCCGAACGAGCTGTTTGCCAGGTCATTGCACCCCAAAGGGGGTGACCGTCGTCACAGAAAATCCGCAAAGTTGTATTTTCCGGCAAAGCGAGCACTTCTTCATAGCCTTCAACTTGACTGTTCGCCACGCCGGGAATACCTCCGATCGGTCGATACATGTTCGATTGTCCCGAACAAAGCCACACCTCACCGACAAGGACATCTGAAAACTCTAACACACCGCCCTCAGAAGAAACCGTCAGGATGCGTGAAACCGCACTGACCGCCAGAGCATCCAGCTCAACCGACCAGTTACCAGCCTCATCCACCGCATTTGTTTTTTGTTGCCCGCCAAACGCCACGACCACCTCGGCTCCTGGCGTGCCCGTGCCCCAAACCGGAACGGTCGTGTCGCGCTGGAGCACCATATGGTCGGCAAAAACCGACACCATCTGCAAATTGCCGGGACCCGTTTCAGATCCGGCCAGTTCAATATTCAACCGAACAAACCGTTGAGGAAAGACCAGCATGGAGATGCTATTCGTGAGAAAATTGAAAGCGCCCCCCGTGACATTGGTTCCCGAAACAGCAGAGCCCGCATGGGTCCACTCGCCATTGACTAGATCATCGGTCAGTTCAAGCTGATAGAGCAGTCCGCTATCGAGATTTGTCTGGACGGGATGCACAAAACTGAAGGTGTCGGGCGGGGATGCGCCACAGGACGGGGCAATGCCGCGATCCGCCGGATTGATCGGACTTCCTCCCGTTCCAAACTCGTACACATTGGACAGGCCGTCAACATCGTCATCGCCATCCGGCCCCTCCTCAAGCCCGAAACCGTTCGCCCAAATATTGTAGGGCGAATTTGAATCCAAGTGCAGCAGCAAGTCGCCATTGTCTGTATCGTAGACCAAGGTTCCGACCTTGCTTCCAGTGAAATTCACGGCATTGAAAATACCGGCAAGGGAATCGCCATCCATCAGCACCAGATTGGTTGCTGTGCCGACGTAAGCATCCACGTTAATATTCAAAATAGCTCCGCCAATTTCAATACTCCGAAAAATAAGCGTAGTAACCCCGCCAGCATCCGCAACGAAATCGAAGGTCGACCCGCTACTCGCACCGAACAGATCCCGTGCGGATAACGACCCTGACGAGCCGTTGAGCGTCAACCGCGAAGGGTCCGTTGTATTGTCCATATCGACATCGCCGGAAACCGTTAAACTTCCGCCATCGAGATTCATGTGCCCGTTACCACCGGTATTAGAAAAAATAATCTTCGTTGCATTCCATGTGCCTGCCAGATTCAAGGTGCCCTGCGAGCCGGAAACGGACCCCACATACAGGGTCGCACTGTCAACCGTGGCGGCCTCCCCGACATCCATGGTGGCGCCTCCCCGCGAACCAAGCTGCATATTCCCGGAAACCAATACGCTGGAACCGGTCATGGTCACCGAGCCGGTCGTTCCGCCGGCACTGGCAATATACGCGGCCGCGCTCGCGGTCAGACTTCCGCCCGACATCAATAGGTGACCAGTATTGTTAGCCAATCGTCCCAGATAAAGCTTATCCGCATCATGATCACCGCTGGAAATCGTCGCCGTGCCACCGTTGTCTAAACGAACTTCATCGATAGATGTCGGCGCCTGGGCCGGACTCCAGTTGATCGCCGCGCCATAGTCTCCCGACGTCACGTTCCAGGTCAATATATCTTGCGCCCGCAACGGCGCGCTGGCCGCGAGTATCATTGCTATAAATGTAATCCATCTTTGCATCATATCTCCAACGTTTTGGCAGAACGAGAAATGCACCACCTCTTCCTACTTGTCATGTAAAATACTGGAACGGCTAAAATCAGTCGTTCAACAATCAGAAAATGTTTATTAAACAATATTTTTTGGATTTTCTCGGGGACGCCGCCGGACGAGAGGACAGGCACTTCGAAGAAGTAGAGGGTAGCCCCCTAAGGGGCCATCCCAAACCCGCCGCTCATGTCCATTCCAATGCTGCTGATTTTTGCATCCAGACGGTTTTTACGATCGAATTTTCCCCAACTAAATGATGCGACTACGTCACCCGGATTCTCAACCGGTTCTCCGGGGAGCATACCCAGCGGTTTCGAATCCATGTAAACCTGAGCGCCGCCATCGGGGCGAACCGCGATGCGATAAGTAATCTGATCGGCAGTGTTTCTCACATCGGCACCTAGCACATGTACGGCCTCTTTTGAGAAACCGTACACACGAAGAGGCTGTATGGATAAGCGATAGCGATATATAGAGCCGTCCTGCCGCGGTAATGTCAGTTCCAAATCAAGCCCGTGAAAAGGATCCGTTCCTTCCGAGACCTCGGCCCGCAGGTCAATGGTGCAACCTTTTTGCGGATCGAATCCAGCCATCGGCGAGCTCTTTGCCGTTTCCCAGCGGAACACGGGACGATCCGCTTCCGGACGGCGCATCCAGAGCGGCTTAACGGTCAAAAATAAACCGGCGGGGTGCTGCCGCAGACAGCTTTTGCGCTGATCAGCTGTCAGGTTCCTAGGAGTGCCGCGCCACACCCAGTCCGGACTTTTACCATTCGCAATATCGAGCGTTGAATAGCGAGTGGCCGGAACAGATTTCTGCGGCAGTTCTTTCCAAACCATATCCTCGCCGGAAACAGTCCAGTCATCCGTCCGGAACGGCGTTGCAGGAAGTCCGTTCTCTCCGCACAGATTGACTGGCGAATCATCTGCCCATGCATAACGCACCACAACCGGAGAGGAGACCTGCAGACTTGAAACAATCACATCCGAACCTTCAATCCGGGCTTGTGCATCTGCAAACTTTCGGTCTTCGCCGGCAATCCGGAATGCCCCGGGAGCCAGACCGTTTGTCGTTTTCAGCTTCTTGCTGAAGGTGATGCGCACCGCGCCTGTCTCTGTGACAGATTTCACATAAGCCGGACTTTCCGCATCTATTTTAAATCCGTATTTTTTCTGCAAAACAAGATTGGCGAGGCGTTCGCCGAAATCTTTTTTGTTGGGTGGATGCAGTTTCCTGTGGTTCCCGATATCAATGGTCGTAATCATTCCGGTTGCTGGCAACACCAGTGCGGCCTGCTGTGATTCACGCGTCACCGCCCAGTCATCATTGGGACGTGAAAGATTCTGAAGCTGGACCAAATAGAACGAAAGATCTGGCTGGCTCCACTTAGCGCGCCAGTCTTGGATCATCTGCGGTAACGCCACCCGGTAACGGTATGGATTGACTCCCGAATCGGAATCAGATTCGCCCTGATGCCAGATTACGCCGGTCATCGCATACGGAATCAACGGATGAATCATTCCGTTAAAAAGTCGCGACTGCCTGTGATTAATCTGCCAGCCAATACTGTCCTGCGGCAGGCTGAGACACGCCGGATCCGCCATCAGAGCCTCACGACTCATCCACGACGCAACGGACGACCCGCCCCATGCCACAACAACGATCCCGACCGGCACGCCGGTTTCCTGATGAATCCGTCGAGCAAAATAGTAGGCGGTCGCGGAATACAGTGGCATCTTGTCCGGCTGACAGGGAAGCCACCGGCCCTGTACCTGCTCGCGCGGATTTTCCGCCGGGATATGGGCCACATCAAACGCGCGAATTCCGGAAAAGTTTGCTGCGGCCATTTCCTGCTTGGCGTTATCGACTCCGGCCATGCCCATACCCATATTCGACTGCCCGGAGCAAAGCCAGACTTCACCGACAAGAATATTGTCGATTTCCAGTTTCTGATTGCCGATTGATGAATCGATCGACATTTTCCGAGGTTTGGAAGATGCCGACATGGGATCCAGTTGCACCTGCCACTTGCCACTGCCACTTGCTACTGCTAATTTTTTTTTCTTGGCAAATTCAACCGTCACGGCTTCACCCGGCTCGCCCCACCCCCAGACCGGCACCTGCATGCCCTGCTGCAAAACCATGCCATCGGCAAAAATGGAGGACACCTCCAACGCCGAAACAGGACAACTCAAACACACCGCCACCAAAAACAAAACCAACCGCTTCATTCCGACTCTCCTTTAAGATCCGCTCCTGTGCAAAGCCGCCACTGCCCATCGCGAACCAGACAGAACGGACTGCCCGGCAGACCGTCTGTGTTAAACAACGAAGGCTCAAACCAGCCTTTCCAACCATACCGCACCGATACCGGCTCCACGACCTGAGAACAACTTACGAATGCGTCGTTCTGTCCAATTTCGGCGACCGCCGCATAAAACACGCCATCAGTACCGGCAACTTCAACATCATTCCAGCTGCTCCCCTGCACTTTCAGCGCGGAACCGAACAAATCAAAACGAATACGCACCCCGGCCCCTTCACTCTGCGCAGAGACAGGCAACGGACCGGAGCAGACTCCGCCCCGCCCATAGGTTTTGGCCAACGCCCAACGGGCCAGCCGGTCGCCAACCGGTTTTTTCTTCGGCGAATGCACATCCTCGCGGTCACCCGCGTCCAGCGTGACCGCCATGCCGACATGCTCCATGCTTTGGCAGACATTCAACATGCCTTGGCGACCCCACGGCCAATGCGCCGAGTTCTTTTCAAAACAGGGGAACTGCACGAAATAGAACGGCATCTCCGGTTGCCCCCAGGCATGGCGCCACCCCTCAATCAGTGCGCGGAGCATGTCGTCGTAATGACGCGCCAATTCGTTCCACTGGGAGTTGGACTCGCCCTGATACCAGATCACACCGCGAATAGCGTATGGAACGTGCGGCAGAATATAGCGGTTATACAACCCGGAAACCGCGCCGAAGGTTCGAGCCAAATCCACCTCTTCCGGCAGCGGTGCCGGCTTTTTTGGGCGCGTTCCGTCTCCGGACTTACGGAACTGAACCAGCGCTTCGCGGTATTTCTTCAGCGCCCGATTACGCGCCTGAACCTGCGGCTTAACCTTCTGGTAGAGCTCCTGATATTTTATCGAAATGGGCACTTTCTGATTATATTCCGGCGGAGTCCACGCCTGAATCAGTGTGCCACCCCGGCTGAGGTTAATCAGCCCGATCGGCACGTCCAGCTCATCCAGAAGAGCCTTGCCGAAAAATGACGCCGTGGCAGAAAACACCTTGAGCGTTTCCGGGCGGGCCATCTGCCAGCGCTGCGCCTTCCACAGCGGATGTTCGTCATCGCAGTAGAGCCGGAGTTTTAAATTTTCCGGCATTGCCAGAAACACCGCCGCGTCGTCGACCCGACTGTCTTTATAGCGCGGATTTCCGCCGAGCGGCCAATACATATTTGACTGCCCTGAGCACACCCAGACCTCTCCTACTAGTACGTTGGATAATTGCCGATTGATGATTCCTGATTCCCGATTATAAGAAACAGTCATTGTTCGAGGCTTGGAAGAAACCTCCATCGGATCGAGCAGAATTTTCCAATGGTTGGAAGAATCCGCTGTCGCACTTTTTTTCTGCCCGGCAAACTCGACGATTACCTCTGTTCCAGCATCGGCAGTTCCCCAAACCGGCACTGGCATGTCGCGTTGAAGCACCATATGATCGGAAAAAATCGGTGCCAGCGCCAATTCCGTTGAAAGAGCGGTGGTTTGGCACAATACGCATGCGACAATAAAAAACAGTTGAGAGCACTTCATCATTTTTTCTCCTCGGCCATCCTATTCCGCACCAAACACAATTTCATGCGGCCCCCGCTCATGACCGGGCGCGCCATCAATACGATACGCCTCCGGATATTTTTCCGGGTTGTCTTTGCGCACCCTCAGCTTCTCCTTAATTTTAGATTTCACGTCCGACGTTGCCAACGACGGCGCACATTCTTTATGAAAAGCGTCCATCGCCGTCTGAAGCCGCTGTGCCACCTCGGGATACTGGGCGGAAAGATCGGTAGTCTCCATCGGATCGGCATTGAGATCGAAAAGCTGTGTTTTGAATACCGACTTCAGTTTATTCCGGCTTTCCTCACGGGGCCACGCTTGGTACTCCTTACAGGCGTCATCATTGACAAGTTTCCATTTTTGGTCGCGCACCGCCCATTTGACGTTTTTATTGCCAATCGTCCAGAACAGTTGCCGTTGCGGCCACGGAGTTTCTGTTCCGGCAATCCGAGGAAGCCAATTAACGCCCTGAACACCTTGCGGAGCATTTTTTACATTCGCCGCGCCCAGGAATGTTTTATACAGGTCGTGCGTGACGACTGGTTCATCGCAAACCTGCCCCGGAGGAATGGTTCCCGACCAGCAGGCGATCAGAGGAACACGGATCCCGCCTTCAAAAAAGAAACCTTTGCGTCCTTTCAGTCCGCCGGTATAGCACTGCTGAGAGGCCCCATTATCGCTGGCAAACACAATCAAAGTGTCTTCCATCAGCTTGCGCTCTTCCAAATAATCGAGCAGCCGCCCTACGTTCCAGTCGAGGTTGTCAATCATCGCCATCGAAATGTCACGACTGTGGACTCCTAATTCGCCGCGCTTGTCGGCATATTTCTCCAACCATTTCCATGGCACCTGCAACGGTGCATGCGGTGTATTGTAGGCTAGATAAACAAAAAACGGAGCGTCCCCCTGCTCCGCCTTCCCGATAAAATCCATCGCCTGATCGGTCAGCTCGTCCGTCAAATAATCCATCTTCTTAACCGGAGTCTCCTGATCCAGAACCGGGGCGTCATAGCAGTGCGGAACACCGAAATGCGATCCATTGCGAGGGTCAAAGAAATCGTGCTGCCCGCCCAGGAATCCGTAGAAGCGGTCGAACCCCTGATCGAGCGGACGGTCGCCGTCCCCTTCCCCAATGTGCCACTTACCCATCATCCCTGTGACATAACCGGCCTTTTTGAGCGCCTTGGGAAGCATCACGATGTCGTCAGGAAAATCGGCCTCTGCTTCGGCAAACCCATCAAACCCAAAAAAGGCCTGCGAACGTCCGCTCATAATGGCGGCACGCGTCGGCGCACAGACCATGTGGTCAGCGTATCCGTTGGTAAAACGCACGCCACGTTTCGCAAGACTGTCGATTCTCGGGGTCTGGATATCTGACCCGAATCCGTCCTCCGGCTTCAGTGTCGGATAGCAACTGATATCCCCCCAACCCATATCATCGGCCAAAATAAAAATAATATTTACCGCCTTTGCCGAGGCATTTATTTCAGGCTGATGAAGCTGATAATCACGCACGGTAGATGGACGCGCCTTATATTCGCGGGACAACGATTGCAGCGGCGTCTTCGGACTCTCCGCCTTCACCTCCGACCGTTCCGTTGCCACATCCGATCCCTCATATATCACCTCGAGATCGTCAATATAGACTTCCCCAGTTGCTTTCATTCCCCCAGCACTGACCAGCGCGATGCGCATGGAGACCGCCTGCGGCGGCACATTAACCGTTTGGGTCGCTTCTGTAAATTTTTCAGAATCCCACCCCTCGCTGGCACCTTCCATTTTAAAATGAGTTGCGCCGTCCTTCATCCCCTTTCCTGAAGAATCATGGAATGTCACAGACACCCGAGCGTATCCGTCGGCCATATTGAAAAGTTCTTTGCATTTGATCTGGATGGTTTTCCCGATTGCGCTTTGCGGCAGAACAACCCGGTCAGAAACCCATTTTGCAAACGTATCGGTTTTTGTATCCACAATTCCCAAGGAATGGCTTCCAGAAGCGGCTGGCTCAGCCCATCGCGTCATGGACAGATCACCCGAGGGGGTCGTATATCCCGAAGGCACTTCGCCCCCCTGTTCAAAATCGCTGTTCGGCCAAAAAATTTCAGCCTGCACTACCCCGGCAACTAACAAACCCAGTAAAAAAATTCCATGTTTCATTTGATTAACCCTTTCTAGAAGCTACTTAATCGCATACCTATCTATATTATATGCAGATACTTTACCGGTATTCAGACGAATGTGCGTTGGATAATCCGCACGCTTTTTTTAAACATATGCCGGATGGCATCGTGACACCTCTTCGCCTCAGTACCGCCGCATCAAAATGTACAGATTTACAGACCCCTTTTCCCGACTTGAATCGGATTCCGGCCCATGCTTTATGGAAGGGTCGGGGGCATCTCGTAGTCCCAGATCACGTTCTGATGTCCGCGGGTGTCCTGTTTATTCCAATAGTGCCCCGGTGCGCCGTCGAGTCGGGGTTCCCGCGGATACTTCCCCAAATCCTTGCGCTCGTTTTTGAGCTGTTTGCTGCTCGCCTCAACCGCCGGAGTTGAGAGCGAATCCGGACAGGATGCGTAAAATTCGCCGATCATTTTCTGAAGACGCGCAACAACCTCGGGATACTCCGCGGAGAGATCGGTTGTCTCTTTTGGATCAGCGGAAACATCAAAGAGCTGTGTTGCCAAAACCGGCTTCGGGCGATTCTTGTTGCCGGGATCCTGCTTCGGCCAGGAACCAAACCAATCCCCGACATCATCATTCACCAGCTTCCAGTTTCCGTCACGTACCGCCCATTTCACGGTGTCATTCTCATTCCCCCAATACAGTGGGCGGCGCGGCCATTGCGTTTTCTCCCCGGTCAAAAAGGGAATCCAGTTAACCCCTTCGACACCGGACGGCACATCGGTCACGCCTGCCGCGCCAAGCGCGGTTTTATAGACATCATGCGTAATCACCGGAACGTCGATGACCTGTCCGGCGGGAATCGTGCATGGCCAGCTGGCCATCATCGGCACGCGAATACCGCCTTCGTAAAAGTAGCCCTTACGCCCCCTTAGCCCGCCATTATAAGCCATTTGCATGCCCCCGTTGTCGCTCGAAAAAATCACCAGCGTGTTTTGGATCTGCCCGGTTTCCTCCAAATGGCTCATCAGTCGACCGATGTTGCGGTCCAGACGAACCACCATCGCGCGATAGATATCGCGCGAGGTGTATTTTCCGCCGGGACGGGCTGCGGCATACGGCTCCAGATCCTCCCACGGGACCTGCATCGGGGCATGCGGCGCGTTGTAGGCTAGAAAAAGGAAAAACGGCTTTTTGGCCGCGAGCGAATTGTCCACAAAATCAATGGAGCGGTCAGTGAACTCATCGGTCAAATAATCAAAGGTCTGCACCGGCTGATTCTGGTCGTAGATGTAGGCATCTGTTGAGCCCGATACCCCGTGGATCGACTGCCCGAAGTTAGAGACAAAATAATCGTGTGCCCCGCCGAGAAAACCGAAAAAGCGGTCAAAACCGCAGTCGAGTGGCGTGGAACCCTTCAAAAATCCGAGATGCCACTTTCCGATCAGAGCCGTTTGGTAACCCGCATTCTTCATGGCGACCGGCAACAAGGTTGCGTCCGCCTTATCGATCCCCGCCATGGCTTCTGGGAACCCATACCAGCCGACCCGCTGCTGGTGACGACCGGCAAGGATCGCAGCACGAGTGGGCGCGCAAACCAAATGGTCGGCATAGCCGTTGGTAAACCGCACACCCGACGCGGCCAGTTTATCGATCTGGGGTGTCGGAGTTTCCGATTCAGGATCGTCGGAGTTCAACGACGGGTAACAGCTCAAATCGCCCCAACCCATGTCGTCGACCAGGATATAAATAATATTCGGATCCTTTGCCGAGGCATTTATTTCAGGCTGAGGAAGCTGATAATCACGCACGGTAGATAGACGCGCCTTGTATTCGCGGGACAACGATTGCCGCGGCTTCTCTGGACTCTTCGTCTTAACATCCGACTCTTCCTTTGCGATAGCCGCCCCTTCACACAACACCTCCAAATCATCAATATATGATTTCCCGGTTGCTTTCATCCCCCCGGCACTGACCAACGCGATGCGCATGGAGACCGCCTGCGGCGGCACATCAACCGGCTGAGTCGCTTCCGTAAATTTTTTAGAATCCCACCCCTCGCTGGCACCTTTCTTTTTTAAATGCATTGTGCCGGCCTTTATATTCTTCCCGGTAGAATCCTGGAACATCACAGACAACCGCGCGTATCCATCGGCCATATTGAAAAGTTCTTTGTATTTGATCCGAATGGTTTTCCCGATTGCGCTTTGCGGCAGAACAACCCGGTCAGAAACCCAGTTTGCAAACGTATCGGATTTTGTATCCACAATTCCCAAGGTATGGCTGCCGGAAGCGGCAGGCTCAGCCCATCGCGTCATGGACGGATCACCCGAGGGGGTCGTATATCCCGAAGGCACTTCGCCCCCCTGTTCAAAATCGCTGTTCGGCCAAAAATTTTCAGCCTGCACAGCACCGGCAACCAACACACTCAGTAAAAACATTCTATGTTTCATTTGATTCTCCCTTTCTATATTCTAAGGAGATACTTTACTGATATTCAGACGAATGTGCGTTGGATAATTCGTAAGCTTTTTTCAAACATGTGACGGGCAGAACCCGCCCTTACCGCCGCCAGCTGCATAAATTTCCAAGGGTTGGAAAAATAAGGGCCGAATTTTCCAACCCTTGGAACTGCCGAACCAGATTGCAGCGCACCACTTACTGCACAATCAGATTCACCCGGTAGAACCGGTTCGAGGGATTCGGGCTCTCGTCTGAGAACCGGCCGGTTGCCGGCTCTCCGGCCAGCGCATTGGTTTCGGTTATCACAGCCGCTTCGATGAAGCCCTCGGCAGCATCCAGCTGGCTTGCGACTTCCACGGCGTAGGTTTTCCCGCCGACCGACGGCCACTGAATTTCGGGATAGCCACCTAGTGGAAGATTGAACTCCATCTCAAACACGGCATTCGGGTCTGTCGGGTCGAATCCGATCTGGTAGTTTTCGAGATGGCTTCTGCCGTTTGCGGACAGCGTTTCAGGTGCTGTATTGGTTACATTGCCGAAATAACGGCTTTCCCACCAGTCGGGCAGCCCGTCCGCATCGGAATCCAAATTGCCGTTCCAATAGTCAATCACTGCGCCGCCAGCCAGCAGCTTTTCACCGGCGCGGCCGAGGGGCTCGTCGGCGTTAAACTGGACGAGGATGATCGCGGAATCCGGCTCCAGCATCACGGAGACGGTTCCGGTTGCGTTGGTTTGGATAAAGCGGCCCGTAACGGAATCATAAAGATTTTGCGGACTTGTTCCGATATCCAGCCCAACCTGCTGCACCGTTTCGTACGGATTGTAGTATAAAAATGTAGGGTGAGCAGACTTGTGAAAATAGTCCGTGGCCAACAGATCCACCTTTAAAATGGCTTCGACGTCGGTTGTCTCGACGAGCGCCCCCAGAATCCCGACTGACGCACCGCCATATGGTGCTAGATCCGTCGGTGCTCGGTCCCAGTTGTTCCTCGACGCATCCCCCATGATATAGGGACTGATGCCCTCCCATTCCGCACGGACCGCTTCGTAAGCCATCGCATAGTTTGGGTCGTACTGTTCAACCCAGGCTTCACTGCTTTGATGATCCTCGTCGAGCGCATTGCCATAGAATAGCCAGGCACTGTTCGCCAGATTGAGAAGATATTTTCCAATAGCCCGCGCAAAACGCTGATCGTACCGGGGCAGCGGGGCCAGCGCGTTAGCCAACTGAAAGGATTCATAGGCGAACGCATACTGATTAGCTGCTGCCCCCACGAGTCCAGATGCATCGTATCCGTTCCATGGGGCGCCCGCCATCACGCCCCAACCCGGCCGTGCGACGCCATCACTCGGTCCGAACGTCCAGTTTAAGAGTTTTTCCACATTATAATTCCGGTTTTCCTCGGCATTGATGCGCGCGGCAGCCAAACTTCCGTAGGCAAGCACCGCATGTGTCAACGGGTTTTGCTCACATTCCTCAAGGAATTGTAGCCCCCAATCCGCGCCCTGCAGATACTTCGTATCTCCGAATTTCGCCCATGCCATCAACTGCATCCAAGCAATACCGCCGGCTGAGTCGGGCTTGACAAACACACCATTATCCACCGGTGTCATCGTGATAAAATCGAAAGCGCTGTGATTGAAATCGGGAGACGACACGGACAAGCCACCCATCGCCTGTTCAGCAGCGTACCAGCGATCGGCAACCGATTTCACAATATCTTGTAATTCACCTTCCGGCTCCCCCCCGTTTGGATAAAGATGCGCCAGTTGGAAAAAATAGATGCAGGGCTGAACCGTGTAGTTAAAATTGTTGGCACTTAGGGAACTGCTTGAATTAAGAATCACGCCTTGCCCGTTGTCTGTGTTGTAGAATTTTTGACACATCTTAACAAAGTCGTGACCTTGCTGGCTGCGCTTATCGACTCCTACCAGAGATGCCCCGACCACCGCCGGGATGCAACAGGTCGCTTCACGCGCATTACCGGATCCACTGGAGTATTTGCCTACATAACTATCCAGTCCAAAGCCATCAAAGGCATAATTTTTATCGGACGTATCCAGCCAAATCGTCGGTAAATAATCACCGGTCGCCTGCAAATTGAATACCAGCTCGTCAAAATCCAGCGCGACCTGTTTCCAATCGCGCATTTGGTAGGGCTGAGGCAGGTTGGGCATCTGTTCGATTTGTGGCACATCGATTTGCTCGACATACCGATGAACCGTCAGCAACAAGTCGCCGTTGTTGCGGTCATAGGTGGTCCACCCCGCATGACTTCCCGTGAAGTTCACGTTGATAAACGAGCCCTCCAGCGACGAGCCGTCCATCAGTACCAGAGAAGGTTCCGCGCCGGCATATGCATCCGCATTAATATTCAGGGTCGCGCCGTCGATATTGATGGCGTTGGCGATGTCCAGCTTAGTGAAACCACCGGAGTCGGCCACGAAGTTCAGCGTCGCGTCTTCATCCACGCCGTACAAATTATTGGCAGAAAATGACCCGGCCGAGCCGTTCACCGTCAGGGCGGCGGAACGATTGGCAAGGGCCGCATTGTCGTCCATATCGAAGTCGCCAGAGCAGGCCAGCGTTCCTCCGTTCAGATTGAACGCGCCGATCCCGCCGTTACTGGAAAGAATCACCTTGCCGACCGTCGCCGTTCCGGAAAGGTTGAACGTGCTGTTGCCGTGAAGGGTTGAGTTCACATCGGGCCCATACAGTCCAACGCGCAATGTGCCTGATAAATCAACGGCGGCGGACGATCCTATTTCTGTGACGCTTGTGCCCCGCGATCCGAGAGTCATGTTCGCGGCATTGATTACGCTGGACCCGCCCAGACTCACCGCATCATCCGTGTTCTTGCCGTTTGCAGAATAGAAGTTACCGACGACCGTCAGGCTCCCGCCGGACATCGACAGGTTCCCGCTACTATCATTGGCCTGCCCTGTGTAAAAGGTGGCCGCATCGTGAGCACCGCTCGAAATGGTGGCCGTGCCGCCGTTGTTGACGCGCACATCGTCGGCGGAGGTTGGTGCCTGAACCGGATTCCAGCTACCCGCCGTTCCGTAGTCGCCGGTGGTGGTGTTCCAGTTCAATATCGTCGCCTGAGCGGACCATGCCACTGTAAGGATCATCATTATTATTGCTGTATTCTTCATGATTTATTTCTCCGTCACCTTTAGCCGACAATCTCGACAAAGCACTCGCAAAGCACTTCGAGGTCGTCGATATAGACTTCCCCGGTTGCTTTCATCCCCCCGGCACTGACCAGCGCGATGCGCATGGAGACCGCGTGCGGCGGCACATTAACCGTTTGTGTCGCTTCCATAAATTTTTTAGAATCCCACCCCTCGCCGGCACCTTCCATTTTAAAATGAGTTCCGCCGTCCTTCATCCCCTTTCCCGAAAAATCATGGAATGTCACAGATAACCGTGCGTATCCGTCTGCCATATTGAAAAGTTTTTTGTATTTGATCTGGATGGTTTTCCCGATTGCGCTTTGCGGCAGAACAACCCGGTCAGAAACCCAGTTTGCAAACGTATCGGATTTTGTATCCACAATTCCCAAGGAATGGCTTCCAGAAGCGGCAGGCTCATCCCATCGCGTCATGGACGGTTCACCCGAGGGGGTCGTATATCCCGAAGGCACTTCGCCGCCCTGTTCGAAATCGCTATTCGACCAAAAATTTTCAGCCTGCACAGCCCCGGCAACCAACACACTCAGTAAAAACATTCTATGCTTCATTTGATTTTCCTTATCCAGCAGTTAAGACCACGACCTATTCTAAGAACATACTTTACCGGTATTCAGACGGATGTGCGTTGGATAATCGGAAGCGTTTTTTTGATTGTTAAAATTTAGGTGTGGTCTCCACGTCTGGCCAATAAGCTGGACTTTTTTACACCACATAAAAGGAGACCACACGATGGACAACATATCATTTACCGAGCGC